>ERZ859967.722-NODE-722-length-17369-cov-3.099977_pt1 | contig 17369 bp, 8 predicted proteins | sample MGYA00510115_ERZ859967 | MGnify/ENA primary metagenome ERZ859967 (study PRJEB30046, sample SAMN00715171) | human gut metagenome | study: EMG produced TPA metagenomics assembly of the A metagenome-wide association study of gut microbiota in type 2...
GACATATTCCACTGCTTGCGATAAGGAGAGTTCTTGGCACGCTCGTACATGATATCGAATATGCCCGGCGTATAATCCATCGGTCCGGCAAGCAAACGGGTGAAAGGCAACATGACATGATGTTCCGGCGGATTACCTTCGCTCCAAGCATTCCATTCCATGCCACGGGCACCTTCACGGGTCATCATATTGGGGTATGTACGTCGAATTCCGGTGTCCTTGATGGGTTCGTGCACATCGAGGGTGGTGTGATATTTAGCCGCAGTTTCTACAACATTGCGATAATGACGCACATTATACTGCCCGTGATGATTGTGTCCGTCGGGAAGTCCGCCTGCATAACCGGTTTTCACAGAATGAATGCCCAGATCAGCATACCATTTATATGACTTATCCAGTTGTTTCTCATAATTTATAATATTGCCTCCCGTCTCATGGTGTCCGATAATCCCGACTCCTTTTTCCCGGGCGTAGCGGGCAATTTCCTCTATATCAAAATCGGCATACGGACGGGTATAGTCGAACGTCTGAGAACCGCCCCAGTTTTCCCAACCTTCATTCCAGCCTTCATACATCACTGCTTCGATGTTGTTGGCCGCTGCAAAGTCGATGTACCGCTTTGCGTTCTCTGTTGTGGCACCGTGACGATCATTTATCACCCAACTTTCCACTCCCAGATGCATTCCCCACCAGATACCTACATATTTCATCGGACGTATCCAGTCGGTAGTTTCCAGCGCACAGGGTTCGTTCAGATTCAGGATAAGACCGGAGTTGATAAGCCCGACTGCTTTCGGGGCAATCTGTATGGTGCGCCAAGGTGTCTTAAAGCTTCCTCCGTTGAAGCGGGCTTTTATGCCGTCCGGCCAAGGAGCCAGTTCGGATTTAAAATTGCAGTTTCCCGTATTCTTCAAGGTCATCTCCGGAAAATCGGTCAATGCAGCTTCATGGATGCTGGCATATAGACCTCCGGTTTTGAAAGTCATGGGAGTATTGGCATTGTCTATCCGGCTGACAGGCTGTGTACGATATAGCAACTCATAAGTATCATAATTGGCAGGTATGGACCATGAGATGCCATCCTGTACTATATTGAACGCAGTCAGTTCGTCTGTCACCAAAATACTGTCAACTCCGGGAACTTCATATTCATAGCGAAATCCCAATCCATCATCGAAGATGCGAAAGCGCAGGGTTAATTGGGTATTTGTCGTATCGGACAGGTGGACAGCCATTTCGTTGTAATGGTTGCGGATGGTTTTGTTTTCTCCCCAAGGCTGCGTCCAGGTTTCGTCATAGGTGGTGAAGTCAGTGTTTATGACCTTGAAACCTTCGGCAAGATTCACTCCGTCCTTGGCTGTGAAACCTAATAAAGAAGGGGCGATGAAGACGGTGTCTCCTACACTGACTTGATAAGTCATGCGATTATTACCGTCCAAAGCAAAGGCTAAACGGATGTGCCCATTGGGAGAAGTGACCTCTGTCTGTTTGAGAGGCATACAACCGCTCAACAGAAAAGAGAAAAATAGGACTAATGATATAAAATGCTGTTTCATATTGCTGATTATATTACGAGCCTCATCCTGAGGTCAAGACAAGGCTCGTATTGACAAAGGTTAAACACTAATCTTATCAGTTCTTCACCAATGTGTAGTTTTCTGTAATATGATATTTCACATCCATATGGGGCACTACCAGCGTACCATCCACTTCATGATACGGGTCAAGTCCCCAACGATTACCCACTCCCACAAGACCGAACGAACCGTCCAGATTGATACTACCCTCAATGGCATAATTAGCATATTGAGGATAAGCTCTCCAATAGCAATTAGCGCCACTTCCGGCATAAGTTCCCCAATGTACTTCCCAAGTCTCGGGGTCAGCAGCATCACCTTCGTGAATCACCTGCGGATAAATGGAAATATAGCCTTTGACTGCATCATATTCAGCTACCAAGGGGTATTTCTCAGTAATTTCAGGATAAGTACCCCAACCATAAATATAGTAACTCTTTCCTGCCTCTTTTTCTTCAATACGGACATTGAACTTTTGCGAACCGCTCCAATCCCACCAGCGTGGATTGTTATCTTCATCGATATATATGTACAAAGAATTACTAGAAGTAGCTGCCCACTCACCGAGATAAGACTCATAAGCCAATTTCGTTCCCTGAATAGATGTAAAATCAGTTCTATTGTAATACTTACCAGTCCACTCCACTTCATCATTATACAACACTTTTGATACTGCTGTGAAGTAATGGTCGTAACTGTAAATTCTGGGTTCAGGATTATAGAACACCTGTAAACCGTATCCCGCATCTTTCAAATTTTGAATAGTTTCTTGATTAAAACCACTCCAGCCACCATTATACTCATTATTGATTTTCAATGAATAAGGACCATACTTGGATTTAGGCAACCCTGTAAAGTTTTCCTCACGCCCTTTCGCATATCTCTGATAAGTTCCATAGCACATATAATCCACCAATTCACCTGCACTTTTGCCCTCCACAGAACCGTTAGGAGCATCATATAGCAGATATTCATAAATACCTAATAATTTGTCAGGCATAATCTTACGGCACTCATATATCAAACGGCAATAATTTGCACTGGAACGCTCTTCAAACCCCGGACTTGGATTCTCCGAATAATTTGAATACTCATCGTCAAAATCAAAACCATCCAAACCATAAATATCAGCATAAGCTTTCAATTCCTTAGCAAAATCTTCGGCAGCTTCCTTAGATAAACTACTCATACCGGATTCATCGTGATTGCCCAGTATAGTCATATTCACCTTAATACCTTTTGCCTGCAAAGGACGAATAATCTGATCAGCATTCTTCAACAAGAAAGAAACTTGATCATTACAAAATATATGCGCACGTCCCGTTTTACTATCCACGTTGATATTAGCGGCAAAAATGCTGACTACATCAAAGAAAGGAGTCCCATCCTTAGCCATCGTATATTCACCGCAGTTCAGAATATTTTCATTATTCACCTCTACAAAACAAAGTGTTTTAACATCACGAGCAGTTCCACGCACAGGATATGCAGGTTGTGGCTTTACCAAATAAATGTATGTCTGATTATTGGTAGAAACAGTTGCACCACCGTCTGCTGTAGCCGAAACAGCTACAGCGTAAGTTGTACCTATCGTGCCTCCCGCATTGATATTCAATTCCATCGAAGCAGACTTCTTTTCACCGGCCTTCACTGTAATCTTACCATCATTAGCTAAACTCAATTTATCAACCGGATACATTTCGTAAGATGTATTATTGGCCTCATTATATGCTTCCAAAGCATCTTTGTCTATTTTGAAAGTCACCGTAACATCTTGCTCTGCTGCCTTAGTCAGCTCAAAGAAAAGATGTCCTGTTCCCGCTTTATCTCCAAATAGAGTAATTGGAGTGAGTTCACGCGCTCCGGCTGCAGACCTTACATAGCCATATACACCGTCCACAGTCTCCAACTTGTCAGTAGACCCACTTATTGTAAGGTCATCTTCACAGCCAGTAAAGACTGTTCCGGTGCATACAAATACGGCAGTCACCAAACTTAATTTTATATTATTCAGATATTTCATAATAAGCATCTGTTTTTTTATTTAAAGAAAATGATTTATTTCTCAGGCAATGCCACTTCAACCCAGGAAATCGGGTCTAGAGCCATCCCATTATTTCCGTTACCTGTATAATCAGTAACTGTCTGACCTGTTCCTTCATCAAACTTCCAGTAAGCCACCAGTCCTTCCGAATCAGGTTCCACCAAATAAAAATGGTTTTTAGCATTGATTTCGTCCGCAGTCAATACTTTGTTCCAGATGCGACATTCTGAAATTTCACCTTCCAACCAACGGTCACGGTTATAAGAATGACCAATCCAGAAACCATTCCCTTCATCTGTCATGGTTTGCCCCCAGTTTACAGCACCAGCATCTACCGTATCTTCCAGTTTATTCTTACCATTAATATAAACTATCATCTTCTTGGCATCTGCATCATATGTCACAGCAATATGAACCCACCCTCCCGTAGGAATAGCCAGATCGGCAGAGGTTACATTATGATCAGGGTTGGCTATCTGTAACTGATTCTGCGGAATGCCAGCATCTCCGATACGTATCAGGAACTGTCCTTCAATGCCCATAATCGTCGTAAGCATCTTGTCGAACTTGCTGACACGGATCAATGCTTCAGCTGTCATTTGTCTCAGATTATTAGCCACTTCCGGCCTCTTCCAATCTACATGAATAGAATTTTTGGTAATATTACCCACTACATTTATCAATGCGGCACCCTTCAAGACATAATACATGGTACGTGCACTTTGTAAAACATCAATGCCTGCCTGTGCAATAGTTACGGGCAATACATATACCTGCTCACTATCCAAACTTAACAGATTCTTGAATTTTACCATTACAGCCTCCGAGGTAACAGTACCTGCCGGAATAACAAGTTCTGTATTCTCTAAAGAATAGTATTCCGCCGGCAGACTCTGAGCATTATCATAATAAACGGCATTATACATTTCAACCAAAGACATATCGGCCTTTAAAGACACGTTTATATCTTTTTCTTCAGGTTTAGCCAAAGCCAATTGGAATTGACCTTCCGCTGTTTCTGTCTTCAGCAGTACAGTGCTGGCCTTGACAGAAGTGCTTATATACACACGGTTATCGAAATTCTCAGTATCATCGCTGCAAGCTGCAAACATCCCAGCCAATAATGCTATTGATACTAAATATAAATTTTTCAGTTTCATAATATTATTCTTTTATTTACGAGGAGAAGGATTCATAATATTAATAGCCTCTTTCACACATGGATATATAGCATCAGCATTATAATAATCATTCTGAATGTTGTATATCGCAATACCAGCTCTGGTATAGTCAGCAGAGGGTTCCGTAATCCAATAAGCAGCTTCTTTAATAGCTCTTGCCTTTTCATAAAATCCGGTTTTGGTATCGGCAGCATCCATAGAGATAGTCGAAACCGCCACTACAAAACGATCTGTCGGGGTACCAGCCGAAAGCATAGCCTTACGTGCAACTACCGATAATTCCTCAATAGCATCTACGTCATCCGTTGCCAGAATGATATGGCGGCATTCTGACAGTACAGATTGCCCTATCAGATTCTCCGGATAACCCTGAAAAGTTAACAACTTATTTGTATTAGCTTGTTTCCAGGCCATAACCGCTCCCCAAAAAATATCCTGATTCGCCTTGGCCTCTTCCTTATCAGCCGCAGACATATAAATAGGATTTTTTCCTTTGTATTCTGCAATTATACCGTCAAAAGAAGATTCATAACTTATCAGCCTATCTACTTCTGCCTTCAAATAAACACTAAAAGTGCCTGTCTCTACCCCCTCTTTCACTTTATCTGTATATTCTTTCTGTATACGGTCAAAACTGATTGTATAAACCACTTTTGTACCTTTTCTACGTACAGTAGCCATATCTGTCAACTCGAATTCGGCCAAATCTGCCGGATACATCATCGAAACAACATCCAAGCTATCAGGAATATCCGAAATATGATGAGCACGACTATAAGGTGCTTTTACACTATTGTCAAACCATGCATACGCCACTTTATGCTCATCAGAACGTTTATATGTATTCAAGTTCTCCAAATATTTGGCATAAAGTTCCGGACTCTGTTCTTCGAGTCCCGGGCGATTTATATCGATACTTTCAACATCAGTACATGATACCAATAAAGCCATAGTCAATATGGGAAGCAACGCTCCAAATATCTTATTACTTTTATTTCTTTTCATACTATTCAATGATTATTTTGAGTGATTATTTAGCAGGCTTACAATCCCACCAGATTCGGGTTGCCATTGTATCACCCTTCTTATTACTTGATTCCTTAGTCAGCGCCAAAACGGCAGCATCCAGATTTTCACGGTTCTCGCGATACTCATCTGCAGGATAAGGCAAACGACGAGCTCCTTCGGCATCGCTCACTACACCGTTGCTCAGATTGTGTACCATCGGCATCAACTTAGGGTATCCAGTACGACGATATTCAGACCATGCTTCCATAGTACTCGGAAAGATAGCAATCCACTTTTGGGTAATGATCCTTTCCAGTTTTGTTTCAAAGCCATCGGCCTCATCCCAGGCAACAGTAACCGTAGAATTGGTAGAACCGGAATAATCATATTTCTGTCCGTCTTGCCCTTTTAGCGGGTCTTTATAAACTGTAGGAATCCCGGTAGAATTAGTAAGATACGTGTCTACACCGGAAACTCCGCGTTCTTCAAAAGAAAGTCTGACAGCCTCCTCATAGAGAGCTTTAGCCGTTCCGCCCATATTCCAACCACGTAGAGCGCCTTCCGCACGCAAAAAAGTAACTTCTGAAGCAGGAAAGATTAGCATATCATCACTCACCGTCACCTTCATACAAGAGCAGCCCTGTGACCAGGAGTTGAACTGGCCTTGTCTGATACCGCGACGCAAACCAACGTAATCTTCTGTACCCTTATAAGCACCTTCTGAAGAAAATGTTGATATGCCGTAGTAGGCTCCACGACGAGGATCGCTGTAACCATTCATATAGCAAATCAAATCAGCTGAAATGCGGGCATCTTTCCAGTTCGGCATAAAACGTTCCCATGGATTATGGTCTACAATTTTATGATAAGCGCCATCCGAGTTAGCAGTCATTACACCTATTTCTGAATTAACAGCTTCTTCCGCCTTCTGCTTTGCAAGGTTTTCATTGACATATACAATACGCATAGCCATACGAAGTTTCATTGAATTGGCAAATTTAGCCCATGCCTTCGTATTACCATCATAAATACGATCACCACTAGGATTGAAGTTTTGGGCAGAATAAGTAGTTAGTACGTCAATAATATTATCCAAATCAGCTAACATTTTTGTATAAACCTGTTCCTGAGAGTCGTAAGCAGACTTCAAGGCATTGTTCACACCTACCTGAGAATAAGGAATCGGTCCATAAGTATCTGTTACACGGATCATTGTACAAATACGATACAATTCAGCCAATGAAAGGTACAATTCGTCAGTACACTGTTCTTTCAACTGAAAATAGTTAGGGTAAAACTTAGAATAAAAGTCGGAAAAAGGTATTTTCAGCCAATCTTCAGACGGATTATAAGTGGCATAACGCCCCGACCACCCAGTACCCAAGTTTGAGTCAGCCACGTAACCAGAGAATCCACCCGGCATCAGACAACTCACATATTGGGCAAAGTTTTCCTGCTCAGGCATCATCACATCCTGCATATTCAGTAGAAGGGCACTGAACAGATAATCATCCGGTACCATATCTTCCAAACCCGGTTCATGGGGATTCTTATTATAATCTATATAATCTCCTGTACAAGCCACACTACCGAACAACATTGCTCCCGCAGCCATGAATTTTGCTATTGTACTATTTATTTTCATACTTTTCAATCTTTTAGAATTTAAGTTTCAAATTGAATCCCACACTACGTAAGCTTGGCATCATAAAGTAGTCCATACCCTGATAATAATTGTTGCTCGTAGAAGCTACAGCTTCCGGATCGAAAGGAGCCTTGCAATAAATCATCCACAGATTACGTCCCACCAATGAGAGGGTAATATCCATCACGTTTTTCAATTTTACTCTGGGAATAGTATAACTGACGGATGCTTCTTGCAAACGTAAGTTGGTAGCACTATATGTATAGAATTGCGGAATACCACTGTCGGCACCTATCGCCGTGTACCACTTTTCTGCATCAACCATATCTCCACCATTGATGACAACACCTCCATTATCACGTGCTATAGCCGAAGCTTCAGATACCCCATTAGCATCAAGAGTAGCTTGTGTAGCCGAATAAACAATGCCACCCAAACGAGCCGTCAGCAAGAAACCAAAACCAAAGTTCTTATATTGAAAATCATTGCGCCATGCCATATTAGCTTTCGGGAATACAGAACCCAGTTTAATACCATCATTCAGATTTTCTTTCTTAACAGCTCCGTCGGCATCCACATAAATATTATTATTTGCATCACGCATCAAATCAGACATGGAATAAAGATCGCCCAAAGAACCACCTTCCCTCAATATAAAGTGAGCATGTGACAAACCTTTCATATCCAATTGTGACTTGGAAACGACTTCACCAGTTACCGGATGTACATATCCGTCAATCAAACTAAGAATCTTGTTTTTATTGGCACTGAATGTATAATTGGTATTCCAAGTGAACTTATTCCAAGTATTCTTATATCCCAAGGAAAGTTCAACACCACGGTTGCGTACATTACCAGTTTGCGCATAGAAGGTACTATAACCTCCGGTAGCCGGTTCTTGGGTATCCATAGTCTGGTTATACGTCTTGGTGTTATAGAATGAAATATCCAGATTGAAATGTTTCAAGAAACGAGCGGTAAGACCAACTTCCCATGAATCAGTACGTTCAGGCTTCAAGTCATACAAAGGATAGGCAGACTTGGTGCTATATTTACCGGTTGAGCTATCCCATTCGAAAGTAGGATAAGCCAAGAAGCGCTTGAAAGGCAAGCCTACTGACGCCCATGAAGCACGCAGTTTAAGGTAAGAGATACTTTCTGGTAAAGTGAATATCTCGGAAAGAAGAACGGAAGCACCTACTGAAGGATAGAAGAACCCCTTCTGTACAGACTTTGGGCCTGCCAACTGTGAAGGCCAATCATTACGTCCGGTTAGTGTCAGATAATAAGCACTTTTATAGCCAACTTCGGCAGAAGCAAAGATAGATTGTGTCTGCTCACGATAACCGCTTTCTTCACGTTTAGTAGTTTGTTTATCCAACTGAGTTATAGAGAAATAATTAGCCAATCCATCAACAGGAATAGGTCCCTTTACTCCCATCGCTGAAGAACGAGTATCTGAATAAGAAGCACCGATATTGGCAGTCAGTGCCCAGTTTTCACCAAAACGTTTGTTTATATTAATCAGAAAATCGGCATACGCTTGCTTGTCACGCGTATTAGTTACACCATAATAACCGTTTTCAGAACCTTCGGCAATAGTCGGCTCTGTAGAAGCATAATACTTCTGAGTATAAGTATTCATGGAATTGTCAATACGCACACGTCCGGCAATATTCAACCAATCCAAAATATCATAAGACAAAGATGCACTCAACATATAACGATCTTTATCGTTCTCACGCAAATTGCGGTAGTTAATCCAGTAAGGATTCTGCAAACGATATGAACCACCACCCTGTGGCCAATATTGCGTATATAATTTACGAACTGGATCATAGCGTTCAAACATCTTATATTCTTCCCAATCGTTGCCACGTGGGAATAAATAAGCAGAAGCTACAGGATTGGCATAAATACCTTGATTAGTCATATTGCGGTCCTTCTGCATTATATATTGTGCACCTACATCCAATTTCATTTTATCGTTCAGGAACTGAGTCGTATTACGGAATGTAAAGTTATAACGTTCATATTTATTATTAGGGACAATACCACGAGAATTTACAGCAGCAGCTGATAAGTAAGTTTGATTATGCTCAGAACCGGTAGATAGCGAGAAAGTTTCCGTTCCAATAATACCAGTCTGGAAATAATCACTTTTTGGATCATAGCCATAACGATTGCTGGAATTTAAGCGGGTTCCCCAGCTTCCGTCAGTACCTGATGTACCATACCAATCCTGAAATTTGGGCATCACAAAAGGATTCAACATCTCAGTATTACTAGATACTGTTAAAGAAACACGTCCTGCTGCACCTTTCTTAGTCGTGATAACAATAGCACCATTGGAAGCGTTACTACCATACAAAGCGGCAGCGGCAGCACCTGACAACACAGACATCGATTCAATATCTTCCGGATTAATATCGGCAATAGCCTCAGTAGTACCTTGTGAGTCAAACTCACTTGAACCACCGGCAGAACTTAGACTGTACATAGGGATACCGTCAATTACATAAAGTGCATTTGAAGACTGTTCAATTCCTCTGGAACCACGCATCACTACTTTACTTGCACCACCGACACCTGAAGAAGAAGCATTGATATTCAAGCCGGCAACCTTACCATTCAAAGAATTGATAAAGTTCGCATCCTTCACAGCTAAAGCTGACTCTGCATTTACTTGAGTTACATTATAACTCAATGCTTTTTCTGCACGCTTGATACCCAAAGCCGTTACCACCACCTCTTCTATCAGTTGTGAGTCAGTTTCCAACATCACATTGATAGCATTCTGCCCTTTGGCTGCAACCTCCTGTGGCTTGTAACCCACATAGGAGAACTGTACCACCGGATTTGCCTCAGTAGTAGTCAGCGTAAAGTTACCATCAAGGTCAGTGATACACCCAATGCTTGTACCCTTTATTAATACATTCACACCGATAAGAGGTCCCATATCATCCGATACCTGCCCGGTAATGGTCCGTTCTTTACCTTGCTGATTACCTTCTTGCGGTGCAGCAGACTTCTCTGAAAGATAAACAATGTTATCTTCTACTTTAAAAGAAATGTTTTTTCCTTTCAAGATAGCATTCAAGGCATCTTCTATAGATGCATTCTTCACTTTGACATTCTCCACTGCCATAGTAGCGAGCTTGTCGTCATAGAAAAATTGATACTTAGATTGAGATTTGATCTGTTCGATAACTGTACCTAACGTCGTACGAGAGACATTCAAATTCAGTTGGGCAAAGGTCCACTGAACGGATACAGTCATGAAGAACAAGACTAATAAAGCTCGTAGAAATTTCGAACTTTGAAAAGCATGATTGTTGTTCATAAACAAAGTTTAAAGGTTACACATTGGTTAATTTTAATCGACCGGGAGACTCTATTTCCTGATCGTCATATATAAAACAACGACCCTAGAAAATACACTTAGTACAAAATGATATTTTTTTTCATTAAATGAAAAAGGGAATAGTTTTATTTCCTATTCCCTTCTTCATTACATTATTAACTTCAGTTTTTTATTTCTTTTTTATTTCATTGGAGAAAGAATACGGATAATCTTCCACCTGTGTTCCTCGTTGTAAATTAGGTTTGCTACCCATATCAAATTTCAAGACACCACCCTTCAACAGATCTCCATGCTTCAGATAATTCTTCGTATACACGTTTCCATCCAAACGGAGCGATTCGATGTACATATTTTCAGAATTATTATTAGCAGCATCGATCACCAATGAATTGCCATTTTCAAAATGAAGCGTTGCTTTTTTAAATAAGGGAGCACCCAAGACATACTCATCGGTTCCCGGACAAACGGGATAGAAACCTAATGCCGAGAATACATACCAGGCAGAAGTCTGCCCGTTATCTTCATCTCCACAATAGCCATCAGGGCCGGGCGTATACATGCGATTCATCACCTGACGCAACCAATACTGAGCTTTCCAGGGCTGTCCGGCATAATTATACATGTAAATCATGTGCTGTATAGGTTGGTTGCCATGAGCATAATTACCCATATTCATCACCGTCATCTCACGTATTTCATGGATTACCTGGCCATAATAGCTGTCATCGAATAAAGGAGGAACGATAAATACCGAGTCCAACATTTCAACAAAGACTTTTTCACCACCCATCAGATCAATCAAACCTTGAGGATCGTGGAATACCGACCAGGTATAATGCCAGCTATTACCTTCCGTAAAGGCATCCCCCCACTTCAACGGATTAAACGGAGACTGGAATGTACCGTCTTCATTCTTGCCACGCATCAGTTTGTATTCGGGATCGTAGAGATTCTTATAATTCATTGCACGCTTTGCAAATATTTCAATCTCTTTTTTCGGTTTCTTCAAGGCTTTACCCAATTGATAGATACACCAGTCATCGTATGCATATTCCAGTGTACGGGCTGCATTCTCGTTAATACCTACATTATAAGGTACATATCCCAACTTATTATAATACTCATGTCCTAATCGTCCGGTAGAACGAACATTCGGATGCACTGCATTCGCTCCGTGTTTCACGGCTTCCCACAATGTCTCGATATCGTATCCTTTCAATCCTTTCAGGTAGGCATCGGCAACTACGGAAGCGGAGTTGTTTCCAACCATGCAACCTCTGTGTCCCGGACTCGCCCATTCCGGCAGGAATCCGCTTTCTTTATAAGTGTTCACCAATCCTTCCTGCATCTTTGTATTCATGGATGGATACATCAGGTTAAGGAATGGGAAAAGACAACGGAACGTATCCCAGAAACCGGTATCGGTAAACATATATCCCGGAAGTACTTCACCATTATAAGGGCTGTAGTGCATCACGTTTCCTTTAGCATCTATCTCGTAAAAACTTCTGGGAAATAATACTGAACGATACAGACAAGAGTAGAAGGTACGCAAATGATCGATATCATCGTCTTTCACTTCAATACGTCCCAAAACATCGTTCCATATCTTGCGGCCTTTCGCTGCAATCTGTTCAACATTGTCCGTACCCAGCTCTTTCAGGTTCAGTTCCGCCTGTTCAGGGCTGATAAAAGAGGAAGCCACACGCACATTTACCTGTTCGCCCTTGCGGGTTTTGAAACCGATCAGTGCACCGGCATGATTGTCTGTCGCTTCCAGTTTGTTGGTGTCAATCACACCACTGGCTACGGCAGCCGTATAAGTAAACGGTTTGTCGAATACTAGTACAAAATAGTTCTTAAAGTTGGCAGGAACACCACCGCTGTTTTTAGTGGTATAACCGATAATCTTGTTCTCCGAAGGGATTACTTTCACAAACGAACCTTTATCAAAGGCGTCTACCACTACATAAGAGTGGTCGTTTTCGGGGAAAGTGAAACGGAAAGCAGCCGCTCTCTCTGTCGGAGCAATTTCGGTCACTACGTCATGATCGGCGAGATATACTTTATAATAATAAGGAGTAGCCGTTTCAGCTTTATGAGAGAACCAACTGGCACGCTCATCCTGATTAAATACTGCCTTACCGGTTACCGGCATGATGGCAAATTGACCGTAATCATTGATCCAGGGACTTGGCTGATGGGTTTGTTTGAATCCTCTGATCTTGTCAGCGTCATACGTATAGGCCCATCCATCGCCCATTTTACCAGTCTGCGGAACCCAAAAGTTCATTCCCCAGGGCAGCGCAATGGCAGGGTAAGTATTTCCGGTAGATAATGCGTGCTTTGACTGCGTACCAACCAGCGGACTAACATAGTCCACCGGTCCGGTAATTGTTTTTGCAGTCATAGCCCATGCACTAAGTAACGTAAAAGCGAATAGAGCTAGTTTCTTCATGGTATTTTGTTTTATTTAATCAGTTTTCCTTCAAGCATTTTGATATAATATCCACCTACAACGGAACGTGCCTGGAAGCCTCTTTGATTCGGTTCGTCTGTAAATACCCAGTCGGACATCGGAACACGGTTAGGTGTAACGTTCATAAACAGATATACGGGTTCGATAAATTTCTCAAAGGTAGCTTTGTCATTTGCCAATGTAGCTGTCCACATGATCCAGTCGGTCTTTGTGTATGTTTCACGGTTATCCAACGGAAGACCATATTTATTTTGCTTCGAAAGATAGTAAGCTATTTCCGTTTCTGCAACATTTTTAGGGAAGATTTGCAGATCCAACAGTTTATCCCACACCAAGTTATACTTCTGGCTCCATGTTCCCGGTTTGTCAAATGTGAGACGATAGTGGTCACCATCATCCGCCATTTTCACCCATTCGGCAGCCATTTCTTTCGCTTTCTGTGTGTACTTTTCAGCCACGTCTTTCTTGCCCAGCATATCTGCCAGATAACCGTATGAAGCAACACCCATGATCGCTTTGATAGAAAGGTTGGCATTGTGTGCAAAGTGTCCTGCAAAGTCATCGGTACAAAGTTGGTTGGCCGGATCAAGTCCGTACTCTACCAGATAGTCTGTCCATGTAGTCAGAGTTTCCCAATGTTTTTGTGCGTAATCTGCATTACCTTCTACCTTTGCAATGGCAGCAGCCAATACTACCATATTACCCGATTCTTCTACCGGCATATCACCGCCATAAGTCTGGCCGTTAGCCAATGGATAAGTACCGACATCATGTGCAGCAAATGGTTTCGCCCATTTTCCGCTTTCGCTATAATAGAAGATATGGTTCATGGTAGCTTTCACCAATTCCGGATTGTAGTATAAAAGCAACGGAGCTCCCGGATAAGTCAGGTCGACTGTTCCGATGGAACCATTACTGAAGTTCTCCTTAGAAAGGAATACCAAGTCGCCGTTCGGAGCCTGTACCAGTTTATGTGCAGCCAATGCCTGACGATAAGCCAATGCACAAAGTTCGGCATATTTACGTCCACCGGCAGCAATAGCTTCTTCCATCAGTTTCTTGTCGAAAGCAGCACTGTTCTTCATTTGTGTCTTGTATTCTTTCTCCGCTTTCTGGAATTGGGAAACAATCGTTTCATTACCCTCACGATTCCAGTAAGGACGCAGGTTATCACCAAAGTATTGGATAGAATAAATATCATCATATCCGATCAACAGGTGGCCATCAGCTTTTTGTGTTTCGCCCAATGAACGTACCAAAGCCAGTTTATCATAACCGTTTGTGGTAGGAGCTTCCAGTTTATTGGCTACGAAGTTCTTGCGCAGCTCTCTGCCGTCACCGATTGCAGATGTGCTGTTTTCCTTTTCAGCTGCCAGATAGAAATGTCCCCAGTCGATACGAACATCATCACCCTTTTTCTTCAGAATCTCCTGATTGCGGCTTCCGGTACGAAGGAATAACAAATCACCGTCAGTAAAGCTGTCGGCCACAGATTCCTGGTGAGGTTGGTCGATTGCCCATTGCGGAGATGCTTCGAAATACAGCTCAACCTGATGTTTCTTTCCGTCATTGGAGGCTACTTCATAAGAAATATAGTTGACCGGACGTGACAACAAGTCCAGATTATCCATGAACATAGGAGCGGTAAATGTCAGTTTCAGATCTACCGGACCGCAAGTAAATGTATAATAAGTCTGCATAGGTTGTACGTCTACAGAAGTTTGTTGTGCTGTTTGATGGAAAGAACGGTAACCGTCCAATTCTACCAGCAATCCGAAATCCAACAGTCCGTTTCCTACCCGGTTATGACAATAACCTGCAATCAGATTTTCACCCGGTTTCAAAGAAGCTACTACTTCTTCCGACAGTTTCACCCGTTCGTTCTTTTTACAAGCATTGCCTGTATCCACTACCTTGATGCCGTTGATATAAATAATAGCATCATCGTCGTGAGAGAATTCAAGATATACATTTTTTCCTGTCAAGTCTTCCTGAATATCAGCTACCCGGCGTACCCAGATAAATTCTTCTCCCCATTGGGTTTTGGCTGTATGTTCATTTTCCATCGTTCCGAAGGCAGCTTCGCCTTCTTTCCATGCTTTATCATTGAATCCGGCATTCTGCCATCCGTCAGCAGGCTGTTGAGTGGTATACTTTCCTGTCCAGCTACCTTGTTCGGATGTCTTTACCAAAGGACGTAGTTCCAGTTCTTCCGTTCCCATGAAACGGTAGGTTTGTCCGTCTACTTTCGCAACGCCCAGCAAAGGAAAGTCCTTGCCTGTCCAATGTTTTACAGGACTGTCGTATAGATTGTCCGTAGTAGACCATGCACTAGTATAAGGATCAATTGTCACCAGCGGATATGCCGGAGCACGTAATTCATTCTTCTCGTGCTGTTCTACCTGGGTCTCACAGCTACAAAATACAGAAGCTGTTCCCAGTAACAGCATCATCAGTTGTTGTTTCATAATTTAAATCACCTGTTTATTTAATCTATTTTACGCAAATTCCGTCGTTTTCTATTTATTTCTTAGCCGGAAACAAAAGCATCAATGCCGGTATACCGGAAGCAGAATAACTGTCGATTTCCGCACCTTCCGGCAACTTTTTATAGTATTCGCCTCCACATACGTTCCGTGTCTTATCTCTGTTTGCCCAACCTGTTTTGATGGTACGTTTCAGGAACGGGAGATATTGGGTTTGTCCGCAATCATACACCAACCATGCCATGTATTCCGCAAAGATGGCAGTATAGATACCCTGTTCAATACCACCTTCGAAAGGTAGCACTTTATGTTCTGCAGACATATCTTTCACTGTATAGTCTGCTGCCAGAATAGCATTGTCCAGATAACGTTTCTCTCCGGTCGCCTTATAAAGCAGTATGGAAGCTCCGATAAAGGTTGCCTGATTGTATACATGTGCTTTCCATGCGGGATTGCCATTTCCATGACGGCTATCGGCAATCTTTCCTGTTGCTTTATCCAAGAGATTTTCCACTCCCCATTCATAGATTTCTTTACCTTTGGCAAGATATTGAGCTTTCGTCTGATAATCCGGCCGTTTGTCGGTCGATTCTTTTCTATTTTCAGGCACGTTATTGTAGAGGGTTAATGCTGCAACAACTGTCGGAAAGTTGATACATGCCATCTTTCCATCACCGAATTTATTCGGTTTCGGATTTTGAATGGGTTGCCATTGCCAGAACATACCTCCGTTTTCTTTGTCATACGAACCTGTATCACCCACTTTTTCCGAGCCATACCATACCCGTTTGAAACTGGCTTCCGAGAGTTTCAGATATTCATCCACTCCAAAAAGTTCGTAGCCGCGTGCCAGACTGATAGTCCACCACATGATGTCATCGTAGATGAACCAGCCGGTATTTTCGTTGTTATCATCAAAATCAAACTGACAATATTGCGCTTTGTTCCCTGCGAATATTTTCTCGCAGAGTGTTTTATAATAACTTGTCTTCTTTCTGTCTTTCTGTGCCTTTGCCAGTTTATAAGCATTCATTGCCATATCCCAATAAATAGGCTGACACCAGATAGCCGCTGCTCCATTGCCACGGTCAACAGCACTTGGATAGGACGAATTTGTCTTGTAAATATATTTATTGGAGGTCACTTATGAGTGATTTAGCTGCTACAAACTGTGGATGTTCATCTGAGGGCGGATGCAATTCCATTATCTGGATCATCCTTCTTCTCTGCTGCTGCGGTGGCAACGGTTCTTTCTTAAACAATAACGGATGCGGTGGCGGAAATGATTGCTGCTGGATTATCATTCTCCTGTTACTGTGCGGTAACTGTGGTGGTGGATGCGGAAGCATTTGCTAATCTGTTTCACGAAAAAGGGAAGCCGTTTTCTTTGGCTTCCCTTTTTTCATATATAATAATTGTGATTTCTCCGTTCTTTGCTTGACGGAATTATTTCATCACGATGTTGACAAGTCTTCCCGGAACATAGATTTCTTTTACAATGTTTCCAGTCAGCTTATCTGCAATTGATTCTTTTGCTTTTGCAATAACATCATCTTTTGCGTCATTTCTGCCGATTGCCAATGAT
>ERZ859967.726-NODE-726-length-17274-cov-3.152854_pt1 | contig 17274 bp, 14 predicted proteins | sample MGYA00510115_ERZ859967 | MGnify/ENA primary metagenome ERZ859967 (study PRJEB30046, sample SAMN00715171) | human gut metagenome | study: EMG produced TPA metagenomics assembly of the A metagenome-wide association study of gut microbiota in type 2...
TGGAGCGTATTCCTCAGCTTTGCCGTCTGTACGGTGACAGGAGTGTTCTTCGGATGGTATCCTGCAAAGAAAGCAGCAGACTTAGACCCGATAGAAGCAATACGATACGAGTGATAATCGCTTATCGCTAAAAAAAACTATCTTTGCATTTGTATGAAACAAATTCTCTACTCACGGTCGCGCATCATCGAAGCCCTGATTCATATCATCGGCTGGGGAATTGTATTTGCTTTTCCTTTCGTGATGATGACACGCAGCGGTTTCACCATTACATGGATGGACTACCTGCGCCATGGCAGCATTGTTCCGCTATCTTTTCTTATCGTATTCTACTGCAATTACTGCTTCCTCATTCCCCGTTATCTGTTCGAGGGGCGCATACGGCAGTATCTCCTGCTGAACATACTGCTGATAGCTTGCGTTACAGCCGGTGTACACTTTTGGCAGGAGTACGCATTCCACACCTACGCAAAAGCCGACGGTGAGGGCCAAAGGCACATCGGTCCGCCGAAGTGGATATTCATCATGCGCGATTTCTTTTCCATGATACTTACCGTAGGGTTGAGTGCGGCCATTCGCCTCAGCGGACGTTGGGTGCAGGTGGAAGCCGCCCGCCGCGAAGCCGAAAAAAGTCGCACGGAAGCCGAATTAAAGAATCTCCGCAACCAGCTCAACCCGCATTTCCTGCTCAACACGCTGAATAATATTTATGCACTCATCGCCTTTGACAGCGACAAGGCGCAGCAGGCCGTGCAGGAGCTCAGCAAGTTGCTACGCTATGTGCTCTATGACAATCAGCAGAACTATGTACCCCTTTGTAAAGAGGTAGACTTCATTCGCAACTACATCGAACTGATGCGTATCCGTCTTTCGGGAAATGTAGAGGTCATTACACAATTCGACATACAGCCGGACAGCCGGACGGAGATTGCTCCACTGATCTTCATCTCACTGATAGAGAATGCCTTTAAACACGGCATCTCCCCCACCGAACTGAGTTTCATCCACATCCTCATCTCTGAAAACAAAGAGGAGATCCGGTGTGAGATACGCAATAGTTATCATCCCAAAACCAACACGGATAAAAGCGGATCGGGTATCGGGCTCGAACAGGTAAGGAAGCGCCTCGAACTCTCTTATCCCGGACGTTATCAATGGGATAAAGCCATCTCCCCGGATGGCAAAGAATATATATCGAAATTATTAATATTTAATCATCCATAGCCGTGAAATTACGTTGCGCCATAGTCGACGACGAACCTCTGGCACTCAGTCTGCTGGAGAGTTATGTCAACAAAACACCTTTTCTCGAACTGGCGGGAAAGTATTCCAGTGCCGTACAGGCCATGAAAGAACTTCCCGGGAACCAGATCGACCTGTTGTTCCTTGACATTCAGATGCCGGAACTCAACGGTCTGGAATTCTCTAAAATGGTAGCCCCTCGTACCCGTATTGTGTTCACTACTGCTTTCGGTCAATATGCCATCGACGGATACCGGGTCAACGCACTCGACTACCTACTCAAACCCATCTCGTATGTTGACTTCCTGCAGGCAGCCAACAAGGCGTTGCAATGGTTCGAACTGGTCCAGAAGCCCGAAGAAGTAGACAGTATTTTTGTCAAAAGTGACTATAAACTGGTGCAGGTAGAACTCAAAAAGATATTATATATAGAGGGTTTGAAGGATTACATCAAAATCTACACCGAAGATGCCCCCAAACCCATTTTGTCACTTATGAGCATGAAGTCCATGGAAGAGTTGCTTCCCCCCGCCCGCTTTATGCGTGTACATCGTTCTTTCATCGTCCAGAAAGACAAAATACGCATCATCGACCGCGGGCGTATCGTATTTGATAAGACCTATATCCCCGTCAGCGATAGCTACAAGCAGACTTTCCAAACATTCCTCGATGAGCGAAGTTGAAAGGATTTGTAGCTGATTTATCGGTAAAATGTGAGTATTTGTCGATTATTATTTATACATAAACAAAAAATATCTATCTTTGTAACAAACAGAACGGAAGTTGTGAAACTTCCAAGAATAGAATAGTTTAGTTAAGTCTAGTTTAGTTTTTGTGTTGAAGGGCTTCTACCTCAGAGGAGGATTTAGAAGCCCTTTCTATTAATTGATTATCAACCACTTATAAACAAAATCAAACTATATTCATTTTCATTAGTACCTGTATTAGAAAGTTAAAAACGTCACTTTTGACGCTATTTTATTGCTGTTTTATTGCCGTTACATTGCCGTGGCAATAAAACAAAAACAAAAATAATCTAATTACAAAGAAATTATGGCTAATCTATTCATAACTATAGTGCCGACAAAAAAATGTTGAACGGCAAACACAAAGTACGGATTGCCGTATCCCACAACTTAGCAACCAGATATATACCAACTAACATCATAATAGATGCTGAGAATGAATTCAAAAACGGGAAAGTAGTAAAAAGACCTGACAAGGACATATTAAATGCACGATTAAAGAAAATATACGATATGTATTATGAACGTTGCATGAAAATAGAATATGCTAATACGTTGACTTGCACACAACTGATCAAATACTGTATATTTGCAGAATCAAGATAATACGGACATAATTCGAATTATTTTGGTTTGACTTTAGTGAGGGGGTGGTTCCCCTCACTTTTTTTATGCCGGTACCGAACTTATTTCTAATTAGTCAGTAATACATTATATACAGCCTCTACTGTGTAGTTGAGTGTGCGTTGTTGAGCGTGGAAGGTTGTATAAGGCATCGCTTAAAAACGGTGCCTTTATTCTCCGCACTAATTTGATAAAACCGATCAATTGCAGAGTGATACAACGCGGCCGAATAGCGATCATAGGCACATAAGAATTTGCCTCACCTCCAAAGAGTTAGGGCAATTGATATTAAACTTAACTTCCTACTTCAAATCCATAATCAGACTATTTCCTAAAGCAATAGAAAAAGGTCTTGAGGTATCTTCCCAAATGTAAACTTGGGCTACAAATCCAGCATCAAAAGATTCTATTGATTCATCTTGAGGAAATTCGACAATATAATAGACTTGGCCTGACTTGGCCCCATAAAACGTACTAAATTCAGGCACTTCTTTTTCTTCTGCTGGAGTCAAATAGCGAACCCGGTGCTTCGAAATAATCGGGGCACCATTTTCAATTAAATACTCAGGCGCTTTCTTCTTCAACGTTTCCTTTGCAATCCGAATCAATGTACTGTCTCTTTTTTGAAAGGGCAAGGACCTCAGAGACTGAGCACTTGAATAACATGCTACAAAAAGAAGAAAAATAAACATCAATCGTTTTAAAAATAAAGTCTTCATATACATATTAACTTAGTTATTTCTTAGGTTGGTAAATATACATTTTTTTGGGGTCACTTACTTTATGTCCACCAATAACATAATAATCATTTGTTCGAGGATCTTTTGTACCAATGTAATCATAAACAATGATTGGAATCCTATTTTTATCAGCATTCCCTTTATCTTCTTTAGATGGACCTACTTTTCTTTTCATGCCTTTTATTTCAGTCATTGGAGTGTGTGTATGAAAAGAAGCAACCACCTTTGCTGTGGCAGGTACACCATTTACAGAAGGGGATTTGTCTCCAAGGCTTATATTCCCTCTTGCTTTTCCGTCATTCTTCACTGCCATACCATATCGTTTCTTACCTATGTAATATTGCTTTTTCACCGGATCATAATAAATCCAGAAACCGACCTCTTGCCTCTGATCTTTTGTGGAACGCTTAAGCATATCACTCCAGGCTTCTTCCAAAGCCTTTTTTACAGTTGCATCCTTAATGACTTCTTCAGGTTTAGGCAAAGAGCCTGATTGCTGTGGCGAAGATAACGAAGATGAACCGCCTCCTTGAGGAGAAAAAAAGTCATCAAGTCCGGGAAGGGCTTTCGGAGATTCAGAAGGCATATCCCCAAAAGGCCATTTAAACGGGTCTTCAGAAGATGTAGGACGTCTACCGATTACTGTCACTTCGGGTAACGAAAAACCGGCACCAAAAAGATCGTCTTTAACAAAGGTGTTATTTTCAAGAATTTCCGTATTCGTTTCGCGGTCACGATTAAACAGAGAGCCTGAAGAACGGGTACGAGTCAGTACATCATCCGGAAAATTATGCAAATATCCAACAGGGACTCTCCGGGCACCATCAATAATCCGTAATATTTTTAAATGTTCTTCCAAAAAGGAATCAAAGCCGGAGTATTCCTTAGGAAGTCTTACCATGTACAAATAAACATCATTCGAAGCGCGTGCTATTATTAAATAAGAGCATGTATCAGCTGTTATATCCACTACAGGGACGTAATATGAAACTGTATCGCTCCGCTCCCTTATAATCTGCGCAGCATCCCAGTCCGGATAAGCGTAAAGGTTCCGTAAATCCGGATTAATATTTAAAAATTCATTTAACTGATTACCGGCAACCTGCATTGTCCATTTTTCCTTATCCTGTTTCTCCTGTTGAGGTTCCTGTTCTTCATAACATGAACAGAGAAACAGAAAGGGAAGTATTGTAGCAATAGCATACAATAACCTTTTTATTCTCATATAAAACAAATTATTAATTAATACTACAAATCTTAATACAAGCGCTTGATATTAATAATACAATTCATGTTAAAACCATACTCAAAGCAAAGCGCAAAAAGAAGTTAAAACCTTATGACTCTTTTAATAGACACAAAATAGCGTTAATATAGATTTATTATAAAGACAGACATATTACATCACTTCCCTATTGAGTCCCCCCACCCAATATTACCCTAAAACAATATATGTTTCATTCTTCTTTTTTTGCCGAATACTTTATTTTATAATGCTGATCATCATATTCTGATATTTGGACTATCAAACGACCATCCAAACTTTTCCATCCCCCTTTACCTAATGCTAAATATCGTTCTTTGAAGAAAGTATTTAAATCCTGCTCTGTTACTTTACCTTTATTCACAATTAAATATGAAGTAAAAAGTAAACCTGTCTGTTTATCAAAGAAATAATATTCCCCTACCGGCGATACTTCTCCCCACCTATAATGAAAAACATCTGGATCTACTTGCATATCATATCCATCTCCTTTTTGTTGAAGAAGTTCTTTTTTAGTTAATGTAAAGTTGTACAAAGGCTCTAAAAAATTGGAAGGGCGAGGGATAACATTAACTTTTACCTTTATACTTTTCAGATCACCTTGAACAACAATATTTGTAGAACCAGCACGCATTCCAACAACCTCTCCATCGCGAGACACCCTTGCGATTTTCTCATTTTCAGATTTAAAAGAAACCATCCTTGTACCGTACACATTAATCTTATGAACACTCGGTGGCCAATCCACATCTACCCACAAAGTACTTAAAGTTATTTCATCAACGTCCACAGACATTTCTGGTGGCGTTAATTCATTGTTGCTGATGCAAGAAGTAAATGAAGCAAATATAAATAAAATAATCCAATCAAAAATGCAATAAATGCTACTGTTGCATAAAATAATTTTCTCATAACTATTTTAATTAGGTTTTATTATTTTAATATAAAGACAGTATAATAAAGGAAACTCCCTATTCTAAAGCCTCAAAATATCATATTTTAACAACTTATTTCTGAAATACGATAATGTTCCTTATTAATAAAAGAATGATTACCATTCCCACAAATTACAACTCACCCCAATCCCAACATAGGGACCCAGTTTATTTCCTGCAATCCCGTATCCGGCCTGCACACCCAACCCGAACCGTTTCCGCTTCACCCGCTCTCTGACAAACACAGTCCTCGTTTTACTGTACACCTCGATACTATCCAGCTTGGCCCGATAGCCTGACACATAAGCCGTATAAAGGCTGCCTTTGTAGGTTTTCTGCGTAATAGGCAAATACAATGTATCCCGAACCGTATCACCCGGTACAGGGACGGGAACAACGAACGGGAACGAATCTACAACGCTTTCATAAACCGGAACGGGCACTGTGTCCCGAACCGTATCAATACGATTTGTAATGATCGTATCTCTGACTACTTCCCCCGGTACGCGTTCCACCCTTGCCGGGCGGAATACGATAAACAGGACAAGAATGATTATGATAATGTAAGGCAAATATTTCATGGCCGTATGATTACAGGTTTCATAAAATTAGAGAACTCCTTCCGTACATCGAAACATGGACAAGCCTTGATATATTCAAACGGTTCTACCTCCCCATTATCATTTAAGTCAGGTGATGTATCCCGGTGTCCAAGCACCTCGATAATAGGGTAGTCTTTACAGAGCTCCTCTACCAAATTGCGCAAAGCTATCCGTTGCGCTTCCGTCCGGGTATCAGCAGCTTTCCCATTGACATCCAGGCCGCCAATATAGCAGATACCGATCGAATGTTTGTTATATGACTGCTTACTAAACCCTTTCGTATTGCAATGCGCCCCGTCCACAGACAAGGGCCTGCCGTTCTCTACAGTCCCATCAAGGTCTATTACAAAATTGTATCCGATCTGATTAAAACCTCTCTGTTTGTGCATCCGGTCAATATCTTTTGCACGCAGATCCTGTCCGGCACGTGTGGCCGAACAGTGAATAATGATTGAATCAATTGTTTTCATATTCTTTATTTTTTATTAGTTTATAAAACTTTTCAAGAGTTAAGTTGTTAAGGAGATAAAACATAACATAAATCAATAACTTTGTTGCCTTAATAGCCGTTTGTAACGCTTTTGCCTGTGAAGGCAGAAGCGTTATTTCTTGTTTGCGCACCTTTAAATACAAATTCATTACACAAGCTCAATAATTATCCTTATTTACTCCCTCCATGAAAATATCTCCATGATAGAAAATATTATTATCCCACAGGTTTATAAGCATTTTTAATAGATAAACAATGAACTTTTATAGGAATAAATATGTTATATAACATGCTTAAACTTTAAAAACACGGTTATGCGGTCTGTGAAGATAGCACGCCGTATCTTATTGTATGCAGGTAAAAACCATATCTTTCAAAATAACAAATACATTTAAAGTTAATGCTATGCGCATCCATTATCAATAAGTCAAAAACCGACTCAATTAAAAAGCAATCCAATAATACAACTCCTGCTTTTTTCTTCATCGCTAATGTATTATCAGCCATTCCGTAATAATAGCCACCGAATGTTGCAACAGTGTCTCAAGAGATGATATTTATCCAGAATTGGTAAAAACATTCTAAAACAACCTCGCTAAACAATGAATTACTTTAACTATCAGAACATTACTTGTTCCAAGCATTGTAACCACATCGCTATGATTCAATTCTTGGAGTATAAAATATTTCATATCTTATTATTTTAACACATTTATTAACCATTAGAAAGTGTTTTATAATTTACTTTTGCAAAATAATAATTCATTTTAGTAAAAGTTCTGTCTGTGAAGATATCACTTTGCTTGTTTTGTTTGTGTAATTCCCCGTCGTTAAGCGTAGCGACGGGAAGTTTAACCTAAACTACTCCTTCTTTCCCGAAACATTATCGAACCCTTTCAGCTTGTTTATGATCGCTTTAGGGAAGAAGCCCGGGCAAATCTCTTCTACGTTCTCAATAATACTTAAGGCCTCACGTACCATTAATGCCGTACAAGCGAAATACCGGAACCAGACGAAACTATCGACTACCTGACCGGCGATGGAAAAATTACCCATCACATGCGACAGGACTAATACACAACTGTAAATGATAAGCTTACGCCCGATCATACCATAAGCTTTACTACTGATGTCTTTGGATAGCCAGTGCTTGACAAAGCCGAGCACCGTATCAACACATACAAGGACAATCAACCATTTGACAAACTCCCAGTCACCAAAAACATAGCGCTCAAAGAGTTCCAGCAAAGGAGAAAGAGGCAAGGCAATCAATGCAATCATCTTCAAATTTTTCATATTCTTGGATATATAAACTTTAATCGTATATTTGTCATGGTAATACTAAAATAGCATTGTGTGCGGCTAATCTCACCTATGTACCCCATTTATGCCGCACTTTTCCGCCCCATCTGTGAAGACAGGGCGGATTCTTGTTACTTGGATTTAGATGCCGGTTTGGGCTCTAAAGTGGCTTTTACCTCTTTGGTGATCTGATCGAATACTTCAAAGTGCGCTGCAACATTCTCCGACTCCGGAAGGGACATTTGTTTACTGCCTGATTCTAACAGCAAATACCCGATATACCGCCCGGAGGTTACGGGCTGCTTGCCTGTAGGGGTGTCAATATCTTCCGTGACCGTTTTAATGATTTCACAATGAAGGCGGCTGAGATTATCGTTATTGACACTGTAGTTTACATTGTACTGATAATCTCCTGAAACGGCTTTACCGTTTACTTGAACTGTTCTTGATTCTTCTTGAAACATAATTTATTGATTTTGAGAGTTAATAATTACTTTGTCTAATTCATTATAAATAGCGGTTTTCACCACTGCGAGTATCGGAGCCGGATCAACGTAATTTCGAATGATATTTGCACCGTGTTCGTCAACTTCAACTTCACCTTCTTTATATATCCGCTGAGCAAACTCCAATTCACCCAAATCGGGTGTATTACAGTAAATAGTATTTCCTACTGTTTTAGCTACGTCGAACTCTTCTATTTCTCCGTCGATAGCCGTTTGTACTTTTAGTTTTCTAAAATTGATTTTCATACTCTATTTTGAATTTATAATTATAATCTTCGATTACAATGGTATTTACCAAACGTTGCGTCCTACAACGAATACACGGAATGCACAATCACGGGGGCCTTTATTTGAATCAAGCATTAAAACCTCAAAATAAGAATTGTTTTGCGTTTCTACCTGACCGAATACCCAACCATAACCGCCCAATCCCTGTACTAAGACAGCGTACTGCGGATGACGTAAGTTGTGGTATATCCTGTATTTTCCAGTAGCTATTTTCTGTGCACTGGTTAAGGTGCACCCGTTGCCCCATTCATTAGTGACTGTACCCGCTTGATATACATATCCGGTACACAGCATTCCGGGAGCGTTCCACTTTTCACTCGCACGCTGCCGTAAAATATGTGAACCTGAACTGTCAATAGCAGTACCTCCGGTTTGAGCCGCCAGACTTAAACATTTTCCCGTTGTGTCCTGTGTGTATATTCTAATTCCAGTTACACCGTCCGCACGTACGGACATTAACTCACTTAAGGAGTTATTAATACGTAAAAAACGAGTCCCAGAAGGTTCTACTATGATCTTTGCAGAAGCTGCGCTTCTTATTACTATAGAGTTACCCTCTATGCTCCATCCACCAATTATCGCACCATCAGTTACCGTAAGGTTTCCGGTTGTGATCCTCTGTGCTGAAAATGCCTGCGCCACCACTTCCGCCGCTTCAATCACATTGGCAGACAGTTTGCCGTTTGCATTGATGGCGGCTGTCTGTTGACCTGCATTGTTTTGAAAGAGAACGTTGTCTGACTTCAAAACGATCTTGCGGGAGGTGATGTTGATTCCGGTTTCGACTAAGCCGTTTTGGGTGGCGGTGACACGACCGTCTGCGGCTTCGGCTTTGTTATTGGCTGTGCCTGCTAAGGAATTGGCGGAATTTGCCGTTTGTTCTACTACGCTTAATTTTGCGTGGTCTGAACTTAGAGTTAACTCAGCCGCACTTAATCGCCTACCTTGATCATCCACTTTGTTTGCAGTTAAAGCTATGCTTTCCTGCGTCTGCTTTATTTCGGTATAGTATCCGTATGTGCGGACGGGTTCAGTTCCATCGGTGCGAACGGGGAACGATGTATTATACGAACCGTGATAATCGGTTTGATAAACGTTGATTACGTTTGGGTCAATAGTATCATCTACGGTTACGTCATACATAGAACCACCCCTAATACCCATTCTACACGTAGACGTTTCAGTTATTTGTCCCAAATCAACAACTATCTTTGCACCCGCAGAAGTCCATGCTTTAGTATAGTCAAAGATATTGGTTACTGCTGGCAACGAACCCCAACCCGAACCGGACATCTCAAACGTTAAGTTCATAGAAAAACCGCCATCGTGAGTACCATATGAAGGTTTTCCGTATCCCGCATCAAGAGGTCTACTTATTTCAACCCTTGTTTTGTGGTAAACCGGAATACTTATAACCAACGGGAAAAACTTATTATTGTCCCATCCTCTTAAATCTATTCGCTTTGATATATGCCTATTGGTGGTACTATTAATAACACTAATATCACCAACAACAGACGTGATACTTTTTTCGGTCTGTTCGACGCGTGAAGCAAGTCCGGTAACACGTCCATCAACGGTATTTATCTTTTCAACGGTGGATGTTATCTTACCTTCGACTACACTAATTTGACTATTGGTATATTCAGCACCTTTATAAACTGCATCCTGAAAATTGGGACTCCATGCGGTTGCAATTTCACCCGCTTCTACTTTAAAGTCTTTCACCCATATATAAGCCCAATCAATTCTTTCTATATCAACAAAATTATATACATCCTTTTGTTCCTCTGTGTTTTTCGTTACGTTAAATGTATGCTTGAAATAACTCCATTGGTTATCTGCTGTTGATTTAACAATTACGTTTTCAGAATCACACACATCAATAGTAAAACCAACTGGGGTATTTTGACTACCTTTAATCCATCCGGAAACGGTATACTTACCGGGGATAGGCGGGATAATATTAGGTATCCGCATAGCTCCTCCATTACCTTGTGAACCAACCAAATAGAAGCCATGCAGAGACATTTGCCTTTCAATAGTAGGAGATGGATATAAAGTATTAAGCGTTGAACTTGTGTAACTATACAGGTTGTTTGCCCCAATACCCAAACTTTCAACTTTAGTCTTAACAGACAATTCAATTTTCCCGTCAACGGCAAGTATTTGTGTGTCGGTGTACTTTTTTGACTCAGTGAAAGAATCTTTAGGGGCAGGCTTCCATCCGGTCGCCGTGTCTCCTATTTCTATTTGAAAGTTATTGATTCGGCAAACAGTACTACCGCCTAACTGTATGTACGCTGTGATATCGGTATCTAAACTATCCTCTATGTCATCGGGGACTTTGATAGTATGAACATACCTACCTTTGTCAGTCGTGGGACTGGTAGAATCAACATACTTAAATGCACCGATATAGTAATATTGGGATGTGCCCGATTTATAAATAGCTTTTTCAAGTCCGAATCTTTGTGATGATCCCATCTTTAAATTGCTATACGCATAGTCGAACGAGATTGTCAAGGTTTTGCCTTTTAAGTCCGTCCACGCTTTCGATAACTGAAACGTATATTGTGCGCTTGACCCATCCAATGCCTGTTGGGATTGTAACATCAGGTTCTCACCTCCGATATTCAATTTTCTTTCAGTTGCAGACGGTATCCAATTAGCTACGCCCACACTGCCCTCGGTGATTACAGCCCATTTAATGTATGTCTCCGTTGATTCCTGTTGGGGAAACTTATAGAAGTAGAAATATGCCCCATCCGGATTAATAGGCGTTATAGGCTGCGAAAGTACCGTTTCTTCTGCATTTTTCGGCAAAGTGCCTATCCAGCCGTACGAAGGATTGTTATACGCCCTGATAACATCAGAGTCCGCACATTTATAGCACACTGTAAGGGTATAGGTTTTGCCTGCTTCTAAATGAACGTCATACTTATACGCTCCCATTTGATAGGGGTTGGCATTTAGTTTGTGGTTAGAGTCGTAAAGCAGATTAACGTCCGCTACTTTCATACTGCGTATGGCAAGCTCGATCTTTCCCGGTATAGCCGCTAACTCGGTAGCAATATTACTAAACTCCTGTTCGATGCTCTTTCCATTTCTCAGAATGAAAATACCTTTCAGGAAACAGTTAATCGCATACAGGCCGTGTCCGGAGGGTTGGAAGTCAGCCGGAAAGTCTGTATCCGTCATGCCATCGAGACAACCGAGTATAACCTTTGATTTGCCGGCCAAAGACGTAGAGTTTACCCCGTCCAGTACAGAAATACGCGGCTTGCCATCTTCCGAAGCGGTGAGATACAAAATACCCTGTCTGTTCGGATTCGTGAGGTTACCCATCTGAACCAGATCATCACCAACGGCCGGAACTGTACCATTGGGAAAAACGGATTTAAGTATGAGAATCGAATCATCATTAACCGAGGCAACCGGAACCCAGTAGTATTTAACGTGTCCGGATGTGTAGACCTGACAACGTACCAAGTCATCAGTGACAAACATCATGTCGCCCTCTATACCTAAAACATAGTAAGCCGGATCGCCGGACGTTTCCGAAACGGACTTAACACGCCCGTTGGCGGATGAAATTACCAGACCGCCATTAACCGCACGAACTTTCGAAATGATAAGTTCAAAAATGGTCATGGCCTTACGGACTACGGCATTATCTATTTCAAGGTTCCAATCCCCATTGATAGCCTTGTATAGCTTCATCCCTTCACCCATCAGTCCGGGGATAAATCTTTCTGAACTGATATAGTCCTTGACTATGGTTTGAAACAGGGTTGCGACGTGCTCAACATTCAGATCGTATGTTTTTGCAAGTGCCTGAACGAGTAAATTTAAAGTATGCGTGTCACCTTTAGCCCAAATATCCGCGCCTGTTGAAATATTCCCTTCCGAATCAAGTGTGCCAACATTGGCCGAACCGGTTACTTCCAATGTAGCGGCTTTAACTTTAGTGCGTGCTGTGACACTTCCCACTTCCACATTACCATTTTCGTCAATAGATGCAGCAGTATCACCCACTATCAAGCCTTTTGAGAAAGTTACAGTTTCTTTAGCAGTATCGGGCATATCCTTACGTAAATGGGTAGCAAGTGACTTTGAAGCCGAAAAGACATTTCTATTTGACGGGGGTGTACTATCATTAGTCCCAATGATATATACCCCACTTCCACCACCATTGTAAGTCTGCCCTTTCAATGTAAGACTATCCAACTTTTCTTCCAATTCTCCGATACGTGAATAAGCCGTCGTTTCCCCCACCGTAAATATAGGCGAATCAAACGGATAGTCAAGATTATGTTCAAATCCTATGACACGCGATTGCCGGCCATCTTCGAAATAGGCCTTGTTAATAAGCTTGACCTTCTGACCGGCACTATAAAGATTATGAACACCGTCTTCGCCGTATGCGTCACCAGACATCATTTTGCAGTTATAGGTGGAAGGGTCCATCTTTGATTTGGCAACGTACTTTTCCGTTTCGGTTTTCAGTTTGTCAAGCATAGTCACCTTGTCACCATACGCCAATAAAGAAGAAAGGTCAGGTTGTTTCTCTTTGTTATTTTTGACAGAAGATACTGAAAGGCATTTGCCCGACACCGCCAGCAGTTCCGACAGGCCGAACGGCTTGAACAGGCAGGCGGAAAAGCCATGAGCCAGCAGTTCTTCTTCGGTGCAGCTTCCCGAAGCAGTGGCGACAATCACAGGGATGGTCTTCGAGTTGCCGACGTGGGACGAGCGCAGCAGTTCCAATACCTCAAAGCCATTTATTTCCGGCATCTTCAAGTCTGTAATCAGCAGGTCGTAGTCCTTTGTCCGCATGGCTTCCATGAGGTCGCTTGTATTAGTGCACACATCACAACGGATACCGTAATGGGCATACATATCCATTGCCATCGAAAGAAGAATGTCGTTGTCATCCAACATAATGACCGAATAGGCACGTTCAGAATAAGGATATTGTTCTTGCACTTCTTTCTTTTCGATGACAGCAATATCAGCGGTTTGCATGGGTATTTCTATCGTGAAACGACTGCCCCGACCTTTCTTGCTTTCCAATCGGACAGTACCGCCTAACATATCCACGATGCGTTTCACGATGGATAATCCTAATCCGAAACCGTCCTGCGTGGCGGCGTTGGAGAGCCGTTCAAATGCTCCGAACACCCGTTGCTGTTCTTCTTCGCTCATACCGCTGCCTGTATCTTCCACCACAATGGAAAGGTTATTGCCGTTGTAGTCCATGCGGAGCGATACGCTTCCGGCTTGCGTGAACTTGATGGCATTGGATAACAGGTTTGCGGAAACCTGCATAATGCGCTCCTTGTCGCCCATGAGGATAACATCGGTATTGCATTCCACCGTCAAACACAAGTCCTTTGTCTCTGCCAATGGAGCAAATTCCGCCGATAAAGCGTCTGCCATGCCCTGCAAACGGAACGGGGAAGTATTCGCACTCTCCTTTCCACTATCCAACCGAAAGAAGTCAAGCAGCGTGTTCAACATGGCAATCATTCGTTGCGATGCCTGCCGGATATTGCCCGAATAGCGTTCCGTCTGCGTTGCATTTTCTCCGTTGGCTATCAGTTCCGCATAGCCGTGTATGGCGGTCAGCGGTGTACGCAGTTCATGAGTAATGGTGTGCATGGCTCTCTTGCGTGAGGAAATCAGTTCCCTGTTTCTCATATCCGATTCATGGAGTTGCCTTATCAGATTAACGGTCTTTGCCTTATACCGCTTTATGCGGCGTATGTCCCTGTGGATGATGATGTATGACACAACCAAAAGAAGAAAAAGAAATCCTGTCAGCCCTCCGATTTGAAAGAACGAGCGTTCACGCATGGCGGTTATCTCTGCCTCACGCTTTTGCAGGTCACGTTCTACTTTCCTGTCCATCTGCCCGATAAGCGATTGCAGTTGTCGATTCAATTCGCTGTTGCGCATGGCGAGGCTGTCGGCATGTTCCGACAAGCGGCGGCTTTGCGCCTGTTGTTGTGTAATCTCCTTGCGGTTCAGTGCATGGAGCATGGAGGTTGTGGCGGTCGGTTTCGACTTTTCTTTCTTGCCGAACAAGCCTAAGAAACCTTTGCGCTTCGTTTTCTTAGGCTGTTCCTGTGTGCTTTTTGCCGCAATGAAGGGTACACGCTTAGCAATTTCCCGATTCAAATTTTCCTGTTTATTCAATACTTCCACAATGCTACAAAGCAAATTTTCCTTGCTTTCTAACAAATGACGCACACTGTCTATCCGCTCTGCCGGATAAACGGTTTTGAAACGGCACAGCAGACTATCCACCGCCATGCGCCGGATATGGTAATGCTCCAAATCCTCGTCTTCCCACTCCAACACACTTTCGCCCAAAAGGGAAAGCCCCGTCATTTCCCCATAAACAAGATGCACTTCCTGACGAAAAGCATTTATACGTCGGTTCTCCGTTTCCAATGCTTCAATCTCTTTCCATTCATAAAACCACAGGTACATGATGCCGACTGCCAGCAGGCACATCAATAAATAACCTGCGGCAATCAGCGTGCGGAGAAATTTTGTTCCTATGGTACTTCTCATTTGATTATTCCTTTTTAATCATGCAGCCCGTAGTCCATCTAAAACCACAGGCTGCATACATTATAGCAATCTTTGTCAGCAATGACATTATCCCAAAGGATTGTCACCATCTTCGCCATTACCGGAACCGTCTGTGCTTCCGCCACCCTGCGCCGGGTCATCGTCCTTCGCATCGGCAGAAAGTTCAATCCATTCCAAATCATCGCTGTCCACAAGGGCACGGGTGTAGGTCTTGTTCGACAGCCGCTCCCGTTCGGGTGTGAACTGCACGCGCACCGCCTGCACCTGCTTGTCGAAGTCCGCCAAATCCTTCACGCCCTTCGTGTCGAGCGTGTAGCGGAAATAGCCCAGCCCCTTGATGTGGACGCTCTTGCCCTGCGCCATGCGCGTGTGCATCACGCCTGCGATGTCGCCCAACACGGCTTGCACGTCACTGTTACTTACTGTGAAGATTTTCGTCAAATCCTTTGCTATGGTCTCCGTTTCCACGGGCTTGCCCTGCACTACGGCTTGGGGATAGTAAACGCCCTGTTGCTTCTGAAACGCTTTTTCCCCAAAAGGCATAGTCTTACGTTTTTAATTGGTTGATGAATAATGTTTATTGTCTCACTCGGATGCCTTTGCAAGCATCCGTTTTGCTGTTGCCTGAACTAACCTCCACTCTTGATTTTCCGAAGTGCCACTTCGACCACCACAAAGTGGCACCTTGTGCGCCTCGAAGTGCCACTTTGTCTTTCACCAGCTTCCACCTCCCAACGCATGATACAGATTTATCATCCCCTGTATTTTGTCGAAATGATCGTTTGCTTCCGTCAGTTCAGCGGAGAGCAGGGATTGCTGAGCGGTAAGCACTTCCAAATAGGTGGTGCTACTGCTGTGTTCCATCAGCTGGCGGGTACTTTCCACGGTGCGGCGCAGAGCGGCTATCTGCTTGCCATCAAGTTGCAAACGGCGGGCGGCTGTCTGCCCCTGTGCAAGAGCATCGTTCACCTCGCTACCCGCTTTCAGCAGACTTTGCTGGAAAGAGAGTAACGCTTCCTGTTGCTGTGCCTTGGCGATGCGCAGGTTGGCGATGTTACGCCCACGGTTGAAGAGGGGGTGTGTCAATGAGCCGACTGCACTCAGTAGCCAGCGTCCGGGATTGATAATGGCGGCACCGGTACTGTTTGTCCAACCTGCAGACCCGCCCAGCGTAATGCTGGGATAAAAGGCGGAGCGGGCGGCACCGGTGGCATAGAACGCCTGTGCCAGCGATGCTTCTGCCTGACGGATGTCGGGACGGCGGGCAAGCAACTGCAGGGGTACACCTACGGAGAGTGTATCGGGAAATTGCTGTTCTGTCAACGTACCGCGTTCGATATGGGAAGGCACATCGCCTAAGAGCAAGGAGATGGCATTTTCCTGTTTCTTGACTTGCTGTTCCAGAGTAAGCACATTCGTTTCCACGGTAAGCAGGTTGGCACGTGCCTGCTGCACGGCAGCTTCGGTGGTGTTGCCGAACTGCTTTTGCAGTTCCAACGTGCGCAACGACTCGCTCCAACTCTCGGCGGTGCAGCGGTTGATGTCGAGTTGTACATCCAACATCAGCAAGTTGTAATAACTGTTGGCAATTGTGGCGATGAGTTGTGTCTGCACTGCCTGCCGGTAAGCGCGGCTCTGCTCTAAGGCGGCACGGGCACCACGTTTGGCATTGGTCAGCTTGCCGAACAAGTCCAGCTCCCACTCGGCGGAAGCAGCAAGGGTGTAGGTCTTGGTCGTCTTGCTACCATCGAAGCTACTCAACGTACCTTGCGGGGCAAGCGACACTGAGGGCAGGTAGGCAAGGCGCGAAGACATCAGCGTGGCTTCTGCCTCCACCACTTTCAGACGTGCGACGTTAAGGTCGTTGTTATTCTCCAGTCCTCGCCGGATGAGGGATTGCAAGCGTGTGTCGGTGAACAGTTCGCTCCAAAA
>ERZ859967.732-NODE-732-length-17172-cov-1.880411_pt1 | contig 17172 bp, 25 predicted proteins | sample MGYA00510115_ERZ859967 | MGnify/ENA primary metagenome ERZ859967 (study PRJEB30046, sample SAMN00715171) | human gut metagenome | study: EMG produced TPA metagenomics assembly of the A metagenome-wide association study of gut microbiota in type 2...
TATGAAATACGGCAAAGAGGAAGCGGCCGAGAAGATCCGAAAAGCAATCGCCAATGCGGAGCAGATAGACATAGATGAGGAAAATATCCCGGAAGCAGTCGAAGGAGCACCAGTGAACCTCAGACAGCCGGAAGGGTGGATTTACTCTGAAAAGGGAATCAGTGTGATCGATGAGAAGAAATACGCACCAGTCATGGTGTGCAGGACACCGATCATCATCACGCAGAGACTTCGGAGCATGGAAACCGGAGAGGAAAAGATAGAGGTAGCATTCAAAAGAGACGGACAGTGGCACAAGGCAATATACCCACGAAGCACTATCTTTACATCCAGAGCCATCACAGCACTGGCGGACTTAGGATGCACCATTACATCGGAGAATGCAAAGCACGTAGTAAAGTTCCTTGCGGCACTGGAAGCAGAGAACATAGACATCATAAAGAAAGCAGACTCCACAAGCACATTCGGATGGCAATCCGGAAAGAGATTCGTGCCAGGGCACGATAAGGATATCGTACTGGACATTGATCCATCGCAGAGAGGAATGGCAGCGGCATACTGCCAGAACGGAACAATGGCAGATTGGCTCAAAATGATAAAACCACACAGGAGCAGGGATAAATTCCGTTTCATACTGGCGGCCAGTTTCACAGCACCGTTACTGCGGATCATAAAACAGAGAATATTCTTCGTTTACAACTGGGGCGGGTCAAAAGGCGGAAAGACCGCAGCATTAAAAGCAGCACTCTCCGCATGGGGCGACCCAGAAAGACTGATGGTAAACTTCAACGCAACACAGGTAGGCTTGGAAAGAACTGCATCCTTTTACTGCGACCTCCCACTGGGAATTGATGAGCGTCAGCTTGCAGGCAACAACCAGAACTCACTGGAAAAAATCGTGTATATGATCGCCAGTGGTACAGGAAAGATACGAGGTGCAAAGAGCGGTGGCATCCAGGCAACACAGACATGGAGAACCGTGGCACTGGCAACCGGAGAAGAACCACTATCAACAGAAACATCGCAGACAGGTGTAAGCACCCGTGTGCTTGAAATATACGGCGGACCATTTGACGATGAGAGGGAAGCCTCCGTCATGCATCAGCAGTCTGGAATGAACTGCGGATGGGCGGGACCGGCTTACATCGGAATGCTTCTGCACACAGACGAAAGAAGCATCACGGAGAAATACGATGAAATGATGCAGTATGTATACCAGATCAGCAAAGGAAAGAGCGGATCACACATAGCAGGCATAGCAGCGGTGGCACTGGCAGACGCAATCATCGACACATGGGTATTTAATAACGGAGAATGGCTGAAACGGTACGAAAATGGAGAATTTGATACGGAATCAGCCAAAACAAACACGGAAAACCTGCAAATCGACCCGGAATCATGGGAAAGAGCCAAAGAAATGGCAAGGAACATCCTGCAGGAGCAGATGAACGCAGACACCGGAGATGTAAACGAGAATGCCACGCAGTACATCGTAGACTGGATACTGTCAAACAAGGACAGCTTCGGGGAGAAAGCCTTCGGAACGTGCCTTGGCATGATCCAGAACAAGAACGCATACATCTTCCCATCCATGCTGACGCAGGCACTCACGAAAGCAGGGTACTCATCCAGAAAGACACTGAAATACCTCGCAGACAAGGGTCTGATCGGAGTATCAGTCCTTAAGGACGGCAGTACCAAGAACTCAGTGACAAAATGGTTCAACAACCGAAACTGTCGCTTCGTGGAATTCCACCTGGGCGACCTCGCAGAGGAAAAGGACCCGTTACTGGAGGAGGAAGAAATCGCAGAGCAGATGAAACCGCAGCAGATGAGTCTGCCGGGAACAAATGACGGATGGCAGACCATACCCGATGAGGAAGCAGATAAGCTGCCGTTCAATTAGTCACAGAATTTGCGATTTAGTCACAAAAACCATGGAGCAGAAAAAATTGTGTGACTGGAAATTATGTGACCAAAATCGCTAAAAAGTTATAAATAACCTTAAAAAACCGCACACCTAAAATTAGGTGTGCGGTTAGGTGTTCGGTCAGGTGTTTAGTAAAAAACCCAGTAAAATCAAGGCTTTTAATAACATCTAAACACCTAAAACACCTAAATCACTATTTTTATTGTATTTACGGAAAATTGTGTGACTGCATGAAGGGTTAGTCACAAAAATCACTAAAAAAACATGGTGTATTTCAAAAATTAGGTGTTAGGTGTTTAGTAACCCCGACAAAGCCAGTAAAATCAAGGGTTTCATACCGCACACCTAAATGAACACGTAGGTGTGCGGTAGAAAAATGGAGCATTAGGTGTTCGGAGACAGAAAGGGTGGTGCGAATGGAAGATGGAAGCATCCAAAATGATGAAGAAAAGCTGAAATCGCTACTGGAAACACTGAAAAAGAATGACGAGAATGTGCCAAAGGAACTCCTAAAGACCAAGTACAAGAAACCGTACCGGGAACTGAAGGATAGCATCAAGGAAGTAGCGGATCAGATTTCCGGCAGGAGAATCAGACAGGACATCGTTATAAAAAACGATGATGCCGGACAGGTTCTCATAAAGCAGATACAGGAAATGCTTGAGGAAAAACGGAGAGCCGGAACAGGCAAGGAACTCGGCAGGGCACTCTACAAAGAATACAGTCTGGAAAAGTTCCTGCAGATTGTGGAAGAAATCAGAACCGCAATCTGGAATCTGTGGATACCTTACTGGCAGGAGCACTGTTGCTTATATGCAGCACCGGAATGCTTCGAGGAAAACGGACCGCCACCGAAGATTTACAACGATTTGACAAAAGAGTTCCTTGTAGACCAGGAACAGAACATCTGGGAGAAGAAACCAGAGTGGGAATCAGAACAGAGAATGATCATCACAGCCGGAGCGTGCCACATTCTGGCTGAGGGATTAAGAAATAAGGAGGAAGCAGATGGGATGCAAAGCAGCGATACCAACGGATGAGTACCACGGATGGGAGTGTGAAATAACAGAGGGAGCGTGTATGTTTTTACACCCAGACAGTAAAAGATGTGCCAAAGAATATGGCGAAGGACCAGATACAGTAGAACAGGAGGAGCAAGACAATGGATAACAGACAGGTAAACATCAACAGATTTGAAGCAGAGATGGCAAAGGTAACAAGAGACGGAGTGGACAAGCTGATGGCATTTATCAGAAAGAGTGATATGTACGCAGCACCTGCAAGTACCAGATTCCACCTTTCAGTGACAGGCGGACTGCTGCAGCACTCACTCAATGTACTGGATGCACTGAGGGCGAACCTCACAAAGAACGATGACGGCACATACTCATACGAGGTCGCAGGAGTTCCGGCAGCCAGAGTGACAGAGGAAAATGTGATCATCATGGCACTGCTCCATGACATCTGCAAGACCTACTTCTACACAACGGAAATCAGAAACCGCAAGGTCAATGGAAAGTGGGAGCAGTACGAAGCATTCGCAGTGGACGACAAGATTCCATACGGTCACGGAGAAAAGTCGGTAATGATGATCGAGGAATATATGAAGCTTCAGCCAGTAGAAAGATATGCTATCAGATGGCACATGGGGTACACCGAAGCCGACACCTTATCATTCAACAATGCAATCGACAGATACCCAATGATCTGGGCACTGCATTCCGCAGATACACAGGCAAGCCACTTCATGGAAAACAATGAGGGGAACAAACTGGCATACGCAGACAATGGCTCTGGAGAATATGCAGATCAGCCGACCATGCAGGAGGCAACCGCCCCGGTATTTGAGGAGGCGACACCAGTATGAGCATGATGGAGCTGTTATCCCAAATGAGGGAGAGATCCAGGGCGAAAAAGGAAAAGAAGAAAAGCCTGCCATGGTTCTGCATCATCATTTCGGATAGATGCGTAGAACCGGATAAGCCTTGCACCGAGTGCAGGGTTTATCTGAAACACAAAGATGAAATCGAAAAGGAGATGGAACGACATGATCATCAAAGTAATACCGAAACCGGAACACGGAAAAGAAGCAGCACTGATCACTGATAAGACTGGCAAATATGTACGAGCCGTCACAATGGCAGGCGACCTCGCAGAGGAAGTCGCAAAAGGGAATATGTACTTCAATGCCATAGGGAAAGACGGAAAACTCCATATCACAGGGAGAGTGTCCGCCAGATTTTAAGGAGGCAGACGATGACAGCAAAGAACGCAGAAGGGTATCCAGGCCCAACAGCAGAGGAAGCAATCCGCCATGTAATACGTGGAGGAAAACTGGATTATACCTCCTTCAGAACCTATGAGGAATTGCAGGACTACACCATAGAGCATAACAAAGGCATAAGCACCAGGGAAGCGGCCGACAAATTCATCCGGGAGAAGATGCCAAAGGAAAGTTACTTCCAGAAGAAAATCCTTGACTGGATAAAGGATAACGCACCAAATGCCATCGCATGGAAAGAAGCAGCCGGCCCGTACTCCAGACAGGGAATCCCAGACATTACCTGCATCATCAATGGCAGGTATTACGGATTCGAGGTCAAGCGGCCATTTATTGGGGTGCTGAGTAAGATGCAGGAACAGACCATAAAGCAGATCCGCAGGGCAGGCGGAAGGGCGGAAGTTGTCACTTCAGAAAAGGAAGTAGCAGAAATCCTGCTGCCGGAACTGACACAGAAATAGCAAGGGAGCAAATAGAATGAGAGTAGCAATCGAACCGAGAAAAGCAACTGACCGTGGCGGATATTACTGTATGCCGCTGAAGGTAAATGTGCCGACAGGACGCAAGGACTGGAAGCTGACCAAGTGCCCGGAGTGCGGTGCACAGTGTTGGGAACTGCCACTGGCAGAAGTAGCCAAGGCGCAGGGAGCAAAAGGACTCTGCACCATGTGCGCTTTAAAGAAGGGAGTGAGCGGAAGATGAGAGTAAAAATAAAGCCAGTCAATGATATGGCGGTGTCTGACGAACACCTCAACATCATAATCCTCAAAAAGCCAAAGCGCAGATATAGACAGATTATCAAGGCATATTATAGAAGAATGCAGAAGAAGGAAGTGAAAGAATCGTGAAAGCAATAACAGTATGGCAACCATGGGCAACGCTATTGGCGACTGGGCAGAAACATAACGAAACACGGTCATGGAAAACAAGCTATCGTGGAGAAATCCTCATCCACGCAGCCAAAACAGACCACAGTGGAATCCTGCTACATATCCCGATGGAAGAATTGAAGCACTTCCAGGACGCAGGTGTAGTAAATAAACTACCAACAGGAGCAATCATCGGGAAAGCAAATCTCGTGGATTGTTTCCAGATCGATGAAGCCTATCGGAGAAAACTGCAAAGAGAGAATCCGGCAGAGTTAGCATTCGGAGATTATACCATCGGCAGATACGCATGGGTAATGGCAGATGCAATATTATTCAATAAGCCAATTCCGGCAAAGGGAAAGCAAGGATTGTGGAACTGGGAAGGAGATGTACAGGATGAACGATGATGAAAAGTGTTGCTGCGGAAACTGCCTGCACCACAGACCATCATGGGAAACAGGACATCTGAGCGGATGGCACTGCGATAACTTCATGGCAGACGCATACGGATGTGATACAGAGTACGATGATGGAGAAGAATGTCCAGATTTTGAAAGCAAGAGATAGGTAAACCATGTGGAAGATTTTTATAGAATACGATGATAAAAGCAAATTGACGATAACCGGAAAGCACAAGGATATCCCAGTAGAACTGGCAAACAAATACTACAGAGAATATGTGAAAAGCAGCGTATGTAATGCCACATATCAGCAGTATCCAAAGAAAGACCATGAATCTATGTCATTGGCAACGAAGATAATGGAACTTCAGAAGGGAGCGTAGCAATGGGAGAAAAACCATTAACAATCGAAGAACTACGGCAGATGGCAGGACAGCCAGTGCGGTGTCAGGATGAGGAAGCGGACGGAGTGATAATGTGCGACAAAATCGGACAATGGGCAGGAATCCCATTCTTGCACGGAGTATGGTACGAAAGCAATAACGGATGCGGTGTGAAATTTAATCACAACATCATCGGGCGAAAACTGAAGTGCTACAGAGTGATCAGCGAGAAAGACGTCTCGAAGTTGCTCAAGCAGGGATGCATTCGGAGATACTACGATGGTATGCCCGAACTGCGAAAGCGCAGCCGTTATAAATCCATACAGAAAAGGCAGGGAATTATATCCGCACTGTCCGTGGTGTGGGCAGAAATTAAAGGAGGCAGAGGATGAGACTGAAAAAGAAAATCAGCAGGCAGAGTAAGATATTCAAAAAGGCAATCAATGCAAAGTGGGCATTCTACTGGGCAAAGTTTATGACAGAAGCAGCGACCATCTGCAGGAAGTACACGCATGAGGTAATCGAAGGCAAGGGAACGGATCATGAATATACACACCCCTCATGCGATGGATGCCCATTCAATGTGGAGAAGTTCGGGGAGCATAAGATATGCGGGTGCATATTGAGCACACCGGACGACTGGGATGAGCCAAAGGTAATCGGTCATATCGTCCGCACAATAATCCATGAAATGGCAGGTGGCAAGAAATGAGCGAGAACGAAATCCGTGAGTACGCACTCATGAAAGCAACATTCAAGTGGCTGTTGATCTGTATGATATGGCAGGGATTGGAATTGTGGTTCTACGGAACAACCAGACCGAGTAACGAGGATACGATCATCGGATTTTTCCTCTGGTATTACATCGTGAGATGTGAATACATGAAAAGGGGAGTCCGGTGGAAAAGAGGTGGAGACAATGGCAAAAGGTAAACCAAAGCATAAGCCATTCGGGATGAATTCCAGTCTGGCGGACGCAACGCAGGTAATGAGACAACTTCCGGTGTCGGCAATGCTCTCATCCATAGAAATGCAGATAAACATCCTGCAGGAGCGTGGAGTAGAGATACGAGACTGGGAGAACAAAGACCGGGTACTCAAGCAGGTAAGGATACTCGGCGGAAAAGCATACTTCCTTGCGGAGGACAAACCCAGGGATTAGAAAGAAGGTAAACTATGACACCAGACAGCATGGTAAACGAGGAACAAAAACTGCTTCTGAAACAGTACCTCGGACAGTATTATAATGCCAAAATGAAAAAGAAGCAGTTAGAAGCAAGACTTCGTGCTTTCAGAGAAAATATGCTCGGCACTAGGGGGATGCAATCCCCCCCAGTGCCACGCAGCCAGACCAACAGCGTAGGAGATGGACCGGCAACGCAGGTCATCCGTGCAATGGAGATCGAGGACAGAATCGAATCACAGAAAGCAGAGATGGCAAAGACCATGCTGAATGTGATGAAGATCATGGATTTTTTACCAACGGACTCCACGGAACGAAGCATACTGGAATACAGACACATTGACTGTTTGAGTTGGAAGCAGGTGTGCAAGGAAGCAAACATGACAAGGACCCCTTGCAACAAATACTACAACGCAGGAATTGACAAGCTGCTTACATACAAAAAAGTACAGTCAATTTTACAGGAATTCGCCTCCTCCCAAGAACCCTCAAAGCCTTGAAATTGCTTGACTTCGGAGTAGGGGGGGGGTAGAATTGTAGTTGTAAAAAGGCTTATTTATAGCCAATTTAGCACAAACCAAATTCTACCCCAAAAGGAGGTCTCTTATGAAAGAGAAAAAGCGAAAAAAGGTCGGCATTGTACTGATCGCAATTATTGTTTTATGCATCATCGGAATAATTATATCGCCAAGCGATAATAAAAAGGATGATGGCAATCCAAAGCAAACAGAACAGCAGAATATTGAAGCCACGGAGCAGGCTTCGAAAACTACTGAGCCAAAAACAGAGGAAAAAGATGAACCTGCAAAAATTGATGGAGTAGACATCATATTCTCCGACACAGTAAGAAATGACAAGACAGGAAATTGGAGACTGGCAAAAGTTACAGGGGATAAATCAGCAGAGGAGTACGCACTGGATTATTACAAGCAGTATTTCAAGGCAGACAACGAAGTCCATGCGGTCGTTAATTTCACGCTTAATACCACAGCCTGCATAACCTGCGTAGGAGATACGCTCAATGTTAGGATATACGAGCACATCAAAGACGAAGAGCAGTATGCGGAGAAGTTATTCACAGGCACTAAATACGCAGAATATAATGTGGATAAAAACACAGGAGATGTGGAAAAGGTAGAATAATTCAAGGCTAATATATTCCAGAATATCAAGCCGGAAATTTTACCGGGGAAAATTTCACAAAAGAAAAAACAGAACATCGAAAATTCAAGCCGACTTTTGGAAATCCACATTCGGAATCCAAGGGCCGGCTTTTACTGTGTGTACAGAACAGATCATAAATAGCAAGCCTAAAAAATAGGGCACGTATATAGGGAACGTATAATGCCCGCATATAGCACCCCCATATATGGAGCAGGTATTATGCCTAGAAAAAAGACAGGAAAAGCACAGGGGTACAGAGGTACACCGTAGCACACACCCACAGGGGCAGGGAGAGCAGGGGGCAGGACGCACCCACACACCACAGCCACAGCACTACGCAGACGCACCACAGGCAGGGCAGGCAAGGCACAGGGCGCACAGCAGGACAGGGGCACAGCACCACACAGAAGCACAGCACACAGAAGAAAGCACAAGAGAGTACACAAGAGTACATCGAGGTGTGCTATAGTAGTAGCGTGGAGCACAAGGGGGCAGACCACACGGTCACACCCAACCACTCCACTTGCTCCCCTCAGAGAGGACATGGCACAAGGCATCAGAGCCTGTGCTGTGTCCTCTTTTGCGTGCAGGCGGGGCACGGCATCGCCGTAGGTACTACCCAGACCCAAAATGCAATGCGGGGCGAGGAAGGCGCGGCTTTTTTGCCGATAAAATATAAAAATTTTTTACCATTTCGTTACGCAAAGCAGGGAAGGAGGCTTGGAAATGGATCAGAAACTGAGAACTGAACGCAGAAAACTGGCTGATTTAAAAGCAGCAGAATACAATCCAAGAAAAGCACTGACCCCGGACGATGCGGAATACCAGAAAATAAGGCGGAGCATTGAAGAATTCGGATACGTTGATCCCATCATCGTAAACGAGGATGGCACAATCATCGGAGGACATCAGAGGGCAACCGTCCTCGCAGACCTCGGATATGAGGAAGTAGATGTGGTCGTAGTTGACCTTGACAAGCAGAGGGAAAAAGCTCTGAACATCGCACTGAATAAAATCACAGGCGAATGGGATGAGTTGAAATTAAAAGACCTCCTGCTTGACCTCGACCTCGGAGATTACGACATATCACTGACAGGCTTCGAGCAGAACGACCTCACGGAACTGGTGGACAAACTCGCTATCGAACCGGAAGCAGTGGACGATGACTTCAACGAGGACGAAGCACTGGAGCAGGCAGAGTCTGAACCAGTAACCAAACTCGGAGATGTGTGGATACTCGGCAGACACAGACTCATGTGCGGAGATAGTACATCGCAGGACGACATGGCAGTTCTGATGAACGGAGAAATCGCAGACCTTGTCGTCACTGATCCGCCATACAATGTCAACTACGGAGACAAGGCAGAGATGCTCGATGAGTACCTCCCTGCCAAAGGACACCGCAACATCAATCACATCAAGAACGATAATATGGACAACCAGAGTTTCTATTCGTTCTTACTGGCAACCTACCAGAGTGCCTATGAATTTATGAGAGCCGGGGCAGCAATCTATGTATTCCACGCAGAGAGTACTGGGCACATATTCAGACAGGCATTCCTTGACGCAGGACTGAAACTGGCCCAGTGCTTAATCTGGGAAAAGAACGCATTCGTCCTCGGCAGACAGGACTACCAGTGGAGACACGAACCGTGTCTGTATGGATGGAAAGAGGGTGCGGCGCATTACTTCATCAATGACAGGACACAGGATACCGTCATTCTGGAAGATGATATAGATTTCAGTGCCATGAAGAAAAACGAACTTGTGGCATATCTGGAAGAACTCCGCAGGAAAAACAGAGATCAGACCTCTGTTATTTACGAGAACAAACCGACAAGGAATGACATACCCCCAACCATGAAGCCAATCGCACTGGTCGGAAAATTCATAACCAATTCCAGTAAGTCCGGATGGAATGTACTGGATCTGTTCGGTGGAAGCGGCAGCACCCTCATGGCCGCAGAGCAACTGGGAAGGACGGCATTCATCATGGAACTGGATGAGAGATTCTGTGATGTGATCGTGAAACGGTGGGAAGATTACACCGGACAGCAGGCAGTCCGAATCCCGGCAGAGGATGTAAAGTAGAATGGCAGAGGAACAGCAGGGCGGCTTCTACCGTGTAGAGGTCATCGCTTCTCTGTTCGGAGTAACGGTGCGAAGGGTGCAGCAGCTTACTCAAGAGGGCATCATATCAACAACCAAGACCAAAGAGGGGAATCGGTATGAATTAGCACCTACCATTCAGAGGTATGTCAAATACCTTTCAGACAAGGCATACGGAAAAAGCAAGTCCGAAAAGGAAGCCGAACTGAGGGAACAGAAACTGCAGGCAGAGATCGCCCTCAAGGAATCCCAGGGAGAAATGCATAGATTAAAGACAGAGATCGCATCGGGGAAGTATATCGACATCGAGGAAGTGAAGATGGACTATAGCCGATTTTTTGTTTCATTCAAAAAGTTTGCATTATCCCTGCCGAGCCGACTATCCGGCAGAATCAGCGGTCACTGCGACCCGATGGAGATTCGCTCGATAGAAAAGGATCTGAACGCAGAAATCATCCGGTTATTAAACAGCTTTGTGGTGGCAGGCTGCACACCGGAAGAAATGGAAAAGAAAAAGCGTGGCAAGAAATCCGTATCGTAGATACGAGGTCACAGAATACCAGAAGGAAGCCTTAAAGTTCCTACAGCCACCAGAGGACATCACGGTATCGGAGTGGGCAGATAAGTACAGGGTACTGGATGCCAAGACCTCTGCAATGCCGGGACCATGGCGGACAGAACACACCCCATACCTTAAAGGCATCATGGATGAGTTCAACAATTATGAGACAGAGGAAATCGTCTACGTGAAGCCTACGCAGGTAGGTGGAACAGAGTGCCTCCAGAACATGGTAGGTTACATCGTCCAACAGGACCCTGCGCCGACCATGATCGTATACCCGACAGATACGCTCGCCAAATCCATATCGGAGAACAGACTGCAGCCGATGTTCAAAGCGGCACCGGAACTCCGAAAGAGGTTTGATGAGAACTCGCAGTTGCAGGAATTACAGTTTGATGGAATGTATCTGACACTGGCAGGCTCGAACTCCCCATCAAGCCTTGCGAGTAAAGCAATCCGATTCCTGTTTCTCGATGAGGTGGATAAATATCCGGGGGCATCCAAAAAGGAAGCCGACCCGGTCAGTCTGGCAAGGGAACGAACCAAGACATTCCACAACAGGAAGATATTCATCACAAGCACACCGACACTGAAAACAGGGCATATCTGGAAAGCCAAGGAAGATGCAGACATAGAGAAGCACTACTTCGTTCCATGTCCGCACTGTGGGGAATACATCGAACTCAAGTGGAAGCAGATACACTTCCCAAAAGAGGAGGGGATGAGTTACGCAGACCGTGCAGAATTCGCAACCTATGTATGCCAGGAGTGCGGATGCGTAATCACAGACCAGGACAAGCCGGAGATGCTCCGCAAGGGAGAGTGGCGGACGGTCAAGGAAAACACCAAGTTCGTCCGCAAGGTAGCGTTCTGGATGAACACCCTGTACTCTCCATTTGTTCGCTTTTCAGAGATTGTAAAGGAGTTTCTGGACAGCAAGGATGACCCGGAGAAGCTGCAGAACTTTGTCAACTCATGGCTTGCAGAGCCGTGGGAGGATACCAAGCTAAAGACCAACGCAGACCTCGTCATGGAAAGACAGACCGAGTACGAGGAACTGGTAGTGCCGGAGTGGGCAAAACTGCTTACGGCAGGAGTCGATGTACAGGAGAACTGCCTATACTGGAGCATCAGAGCGTGGGGCAATTACCTCACAAGCCAGAACATAGCACATGGGCAGGCTTTCTCATTCCAGGAAGTCGAGAGAATCATGAACCTCGAATACCAGATGCCGGATAGCACACCACTGGTCGTAGCACTGGCACTGATCGACTCCGGTAATGACGCAGATACGGTGTACGATTTCTGCGCCAACAATTCAGAATGGGCACTGCCAAGCAAAGGTTCATCAAACCCGATGCTGTCGCACTACAAACTGTCCAAGGTAAATAAGAGCGACAGCAAGGCATACGGCATGAATCTGGTACTGGTGGACACCGGAAAATATAAGGACATGATCGCCGGACGAATGCAGAAAAAGAACGGCAGTGGATCATGGATGGTTTACCAGGGATGTGACAGAGAGTACGCAGAGCAGGTAACTGCGGAACATAAAGTGAATGTCAAAATGGGAAACGGCAAGGTCAAACAGGAATGGCAGCAGAAAACCTCCCACGCAGACAACCACTACTTGGACTGCGAGGTATACGCAACAGCAGCGGCAGATATCCTCGGAGTACGAACCCTGCATCTGAATGAGATACAGGAAAATGAGCAACCAAAGAAACAGGAAACAACCCAGTACACCCCGGAAGAACACTGGATCAGTCAGAACGAAGGGGCATGGGTATAAAGGAGGCAGAGCATGGCAGCAGTAGAATCCAATTACAATGCTTCGGAAATGCTAACCGAAGTAAATAATGCCATTTACGCAGTGCTCGTAGGCGGCCAGTCATACAAGATTGGTACGAGACAGCTCACCCGTGCCGACCTTAGTCTGCTCTACAAATTAAGGAACGACCTCACAGCACAGATTGCAGCAGAGGGTTCAACCAGTTTACTGGACGATACCTATGTCGCAGTATTTGATGGGAGGTAGGACATGAACTGGTTAGACGGAATTATAGGTTTTATATCTCCAGAATGGGGAGCACGCAGGGAAGCATGGCGACAGAGTCTGACTGAGATGAGGAACTACGATGCAGGCAACTACGACAGGGGTAATGCAAACTGGAGGGTGCTCAACCAGTCAGCAGAATTTACGGACCGGTACAGTCGTGACAATGTCCGAGCGAGAGCCAGAGACTTGGAACGAAACTCCGACATGATGAATTCGGTCATCGGAGCATATAAGAGAAATGTGATCGGTGGCGGATATGCACTGCAGGCAAAGACTGGAAGTGACAAGACCAACGAACTCATCCAGGCAGCCTGGAAGAAATGGTGCAAGAAACAGAACTGCGATGTGACCGGAACGCAGTCCTTCACGCAGATGATGAGAATGTGCGTGAAACGAAAGAAGGTCGATGGCGGAATCCTCATCGTAAAGAGATACACCAAAGACGGATACCTCCCATTTAAGCTTCAGACATTCGAGGTGGACGAACTGGACAACTCGCAGATGCTCCCGAAGAAAAAAGGTAACAAGGTAGTCGGTGGTATTGAAATGAATGAGTATAACAAGCCGATGGGGTACTGGATCAGACAGTATTCCGTGGACGGAATGGCACTCTCAAATCCCGTGTATGTGGATGCGAAAGATGTCATTTTTTTATACACAAAACACCGTCCATCGCAGGTGCGTGAGATGTCCGATATGAGTCCGACAATCACAAGAATCCGAGACGCTAACGAATTTATGATAGCCGTATCGGTCAAAGAGCGAATAGCGGCCTGCCTGTCGGTATTCATTAAAAAACAATTACCGACAACCGGAATCGGTCGTCAAAACGGCAGTGTTCCGGGACCGCACCAGGACTACCAGGGTAAATCCATCGCACCCGGCATGATAAAGGAACTGAATGCCGGAGATGAGATACAGGTAGTAAACCCGACCGGACAAGCAACGGATGCAGCAAGCTACATCAAACTGCAGCAGAGACTTGTCGGAGCAGGACAGGGCATCAGTTATGAAGCCACAAGCCGTGATATGTCGGAAAGCAACTACTCCTCAACCAGACAGGGCATCATCGAGGATGATATGACCTATGCAGAGGAGAAAGAGATGCTGATGGAAGTCATGGACGAAATATATGAGACTTTCGTTATTTCCATGTGGCTTGCGGGAGAACTGGAGGCAAAGGACTTCTGGGAGAATAAGGATAAATACTTCGAGCACGCATGGATCACTGCACCGAAGAAATGGATTGATCCGCAGAAAGAAGCAAACGCAAATAAGATTGCTCTCAATACCGGACAAAAGACCTTCAAGCAGATTGCTGCTGAACAGGGTCGTGACTGGAAAGAGCAGATCGATGAGATGGCAGAGGTACTCGAATACGCAAAGGATAAGGGTATCGACTTAGGAGGTGTGATTTTTGATCAGACAGCAGCAGAACTCTATGAGGACGAAGAACCTGCCAACACTCCTCAAGAGGGAACAGGACAGCAAGCCGGAGAAGAAACCGGGCAAGAAGCAGGCGAAGGCGATGGAACATCGCAAGAAGGAGAAGCAGACAACCAGGGAACTGACGGTTAATTCCATCAGAGCCATGGAGGGCGAGGGGAATGAGCGAAAGTTCATTCTTTCTTTTTCGTCTGAAGAACCATACGAGAGATGGTGGGGAACAGAAATCCTCGACCATTCAGAGGGAGCGGTAGACCTTACACGATTAAATGAAATCGGGGTACTGCTCTATAACCACAACCGAGACAGAGTGATTGGCAAAGTCAATCGTGCATGGATCGAGAATTTACGTGGTATGGCAGAGGTCGAATTCGACAGCGATGAAGATGCAGACCTTATCTATCAGAAAGTCAAGAGTGGAACACTGAAAACCACTTCCGTAGGCTATCAGATAGATTCATGGGAGGAAGTAATGCCAAACAAGCAGTCGGCAGATGGCAGGTTCACAGGACCGGCAGACATCGCAAGAAAGTGGACACCTTACGAAATCAGTATCGTGAGCGTGCCTGCGGACCCAACGGTCGGTGTAGGCAGGGAACTGGAAGATGAAACCGAGCAGGGAACGCGGAGCCGCTCTATTGACTGGTTTGAAAGGCAACTTCAAATAAATAAAAATATTATCAACCAAGGAGGTAACAGACGATGAACAAAAAGCAGAAGAGACAGCAGAAAATGCTCCGTCAGCAGGAAATCGTAAATGCCGCCAAAGATGCAGGCAGAGATCTCACTGCAGAGGAGCAGACAGAGTTCGACTCCCTTCAGAGAGAAATTGAGAGACTGGACGGAGAGATTGCAGCAGAGGAACAGCAGCAGAGAGGTATGACCCATCAGCCAAACGATCCTCCGCAGAATCTGGCAAACCCGGAAGCAGACACCCAGAGAGCAATCCAGGAAGAAAGAGCCAGAATCCGTTCTATCACAGAACTCTGTGGAGAATTTGGAATGGAAGCCAGAAGCTACATCGAGAGCGGTGCGACACTTGACTCCGTGAGAGAAGCAGCACTGGAGCACGTAAGACAGCACGGTGCTCCTATCTCAGCAAACGGCAGAGTAAGCATTACTGAGAGTGCAGAGGACAAGTTCAGAGCGGCAGCAGCGGACGCTATCGTGATGAGAAGTGGAATGGAACTCCAGAACCCGGCAGACGGTGCAAGACAGATGATGGGAATGACACTCCGTGACTTAGCCATTGAGTGTCTGACCAATGAAGGACAGTCCGGACTCAACAGAAGATCCTCTGACGAACTCTACGGTATGTTGCAGAGACAGTTCTACAATCCGACAGCAGCGTTCCCTGCTATCCTCGACAATGCCATCAACAAGGCATATGTGGAAGGACACAAGACTGTAGCCGTAACATTCGACCAGTGGACAAAGAAGGGAACTCTTAAGGACTTCAAGACCCACGACAACAACTACTTAGCAGGACCGGTAGGCGAGTTCCTCGAAGTGCCGGAGGGCGGAGAGTTAAAGCATGATGTGTTCGGAGATGAGAAACTCCCGACCAGAAAGCTGAAAACATACGGCCGCCAGTTCACACTTACAAGACAGGCATTCATCAACGATGATATCGATCTCTTAACCAGAGTTCCTGCCAAGTACGCAGCGAGCGCAAGAAAGACCCAGAACAAGCAGTGTTACCAGATCCTCGTAAACAATCCGGCGATTTATGACGGTACTGCATTATTCAGCAGCGCACACTCCAACTTACTGGCAAAGGGCACAGGAATCACTAAGGAAGCCGTGCAGGGCATGATCCTCGCACTCCAGAACCAGACAGACCAGTTCGGAGAAGCAACTATCATCAGACCTGCAATCATTATCGTGCCGAGCGGATATATGTTCGATATGTACACGCTGTTCTACAGCCCGACAATCAGCACGTCCGGCAACACGCAGGCAGTGAACCCGCTCTACAGATACAAGGACAGCATCACGGTAGTGGAAGATCCGACAATCAACGCACTCTGTGGTGGTTTTGGAAATGTAATGCCTTGGTGGTTACTTGGAGCAAAGGACGACACAGACTTCATCGAGGTTGACTATCTGAACGGACAGGAGATCCCGACAATCAGAAGAATGGAGACTCCGGGCACATTAGGATTTGTATGGGATATCTACCTCGACTGGGGTATCAGCGTCATGGATTACCGTGGAGCAATCAAGAACCCTGGTATCGAAGTAAAGAACCCGATCGAGTTAGCATAACAGAAGGAGGATGCAGCCATGAGCAAAGCAAGTTACTGGCAGAGAGGGGAAACCCTCGATTATAAAAACACCGGAGCGACTACCATCGAAGCCAATACGGTCATTGAACTGACTGGCAGAGTTGGTATCGCAGGAACAGACATCGCCCCTGGTGCAGAGGGCGACCTTCACGTATGCGGTGTATTTGAGTTTGACAAGACAAGTCAGAACGAGATCACATTCGGACAGCCTGTTTATTTTGATAAGACAGGCATCACAGAAGCAAGCAAGGACGGAAGTTCCAACGCATACACACCTGCAGGCTTCGCAGCCAAGGCAGCGGCCGCAGGAGATAAAAAGGTACTTGTAAAAATCGGATAAGGAGGTGCAGCCATGGAACTGGTAGCAACATACCCTATCCTTTACAGATCACACCAGTATGAAGTCGGAGACAGCCTCCCGGCAGACGATGAATCAATGGTGCAGGCATGGCTTGACGCAGGAACAGCCGTGTGGAGCGAAGGTAAGCAGGAGAAAG
>ERZ859967.735-NODE-735-length-17138-cov-1.946321_pt1 | contig 17138 bp, 12 predicted proteins | sample MGYA00510115_ERZ859967 | MGnify/ENA primary metagenome ERZ859967 (study PRJEB30046, sample SAMN00715171) | human gut metagenome | study: EMG produced TPA metagenomics assembly of the A metagenome-wide association study of gut microbiota in type 2...
TCCATCTACATAAGAGCCAACATACAATTCACCATGATCATAAGTCAGGAAGGATGCCACAGGACTTCCATTCTGATTGATCATACCGGCATCAAAATCACTAGCAATATCCAAAATTGATTCAGCCTGCAATGTACTCCATACAATTCCATAGACATGTCCCTCTGCGGCACATATCCATAACAAATCATCCGCTTCATCATAGGAAACACCGCCCACATGAGCCTGAAATCCCAAATCAATCCTCTGTATAAGCGTACCATCTGCATTTATTACATACAAAAGACTATTCTGGTTTTCATTTTTACTGTACGCAGATATAACAATCTGTGCCCCAACCTTTGTCAACCCCTGTGGAACCATTGTAGCATCTATTTCATCAGCTTCTTTCCCACACAGAAATGGCATGGCTATGGAAGTCTCATATCGGTCTGCCATTTCCTGATATTCCGGTCTGAGCACTACATTAGCAATTCCTACATAATTCGTGGTCACACCATCAATCCCCATATCTCTGGCAAGACACATTTCCGTTGGTGTATTCGCAGTCCACACGAATGCCTTACTTCCTGCATCATGAATTGATTTGATTATATCTGCATTTATATTTTCTATATACAGTCCATAATATTCTGCCGGGTACTGCTGCGGAAGCGAAGCTACTGCAGCAGTCGTATTGTACAATATTGACAATGTACTGTCTATGTTCTTGCATTGCTCCAGATATGGATAATAGAAGGAGGCAAAAAGGCATCTGTGCTGCATCTCATATTCCGTTGCTATCGCTACTACCTTATCTGCAAAGCCCTCAACATCACCAATGTTCTTCAATTCCAGATAAATACCACATTCCGAAGGCTTCACAAGCTCCATCACTTCTGCAAGAGTCGGTATCTGTTCTCCTGCATATGACGGTGAGAAATAAGCTCCGAAATCCATTGCCTTCAATTCTTCCAGCGTATAATCTGCTATCGTACCTTCACAACCAACAATCCTGCTCAGATCATTATCATGGAATACAACAACCTCACCGTCCTTAGTCAGCTGTACGTCTAATTCAACGTAATCTGCTCCCATTTCTATCGCACCCTTGAAAGAGCTTAAAGTGTTCTCCGGATATTCCGCAGAATATCCTCTGTGCCCAATGACTTGGACAGTGTCACCTTCTGCGTATATCGGTGTAATATCGCCTGATGCATTCTGCTCCACAGTATGTAAATCCGGCTCCTTTACTTCCTCTGCATGAGAAAATGCCGCATATCCTCCCAGCATGCTCACTACCAGTATTAAAGCTGCTGCTGTTATTCCCCAAGTGTAACCTTTCGCCTTGGAAAATATAAATGGATAAATCACTGTGATATAAATTCCCAACAAGAAATTTGCAAAAAAGCCCGCATATTTCGCCTGAATAAATAATCCAAGCGTCGTTGGCATCAGCTTCATAATCAACAGCAGACCCAGAAGCCCCAGAATAAATCGCACCAGTTTGGAGGATGTCGCTTCCTCTATCTCAAACTGTATGAAGTGTCTCTCAATACACCATCCAATTAACAATCCCATTCCGGTGCCGGCATTGGACATACAGCCAACACGCAGCATTGGAAGAAATAACAATATACAACCAATCAATGCAATCAGATAGTCTCGATCCGATCTCTTATCACACCATTTGAGAGCAACGTTGGAAATTATGATTCCTGCTGCTGCCAGTGCGAATCCTCCCAAAATATCCTTCAGTGTATGTACACCCAGATAGTTTCTGGAAAAAGCTACCAATGCCGATATTACTATTCCTATAATTCCAAATATCCGTGATCTGTTCTGACAAACTAGCGTTCCCCATGTTACAGTTCCTCTGGTCGTATGACCACTGGGGAAGGAATAACCCGATGCATTAGGAAGTGCAGCCTCAACAGGTTGGATTCTGTCATCCTGTAACCAAGGACGCTCTACTTTAAAAAGACTCTTGCACACCTGACTATATGTACATGCAAGCGAGGTGCTTCCAATCATAACACTGCCCAAATGCTTATCCATGCACCAATAAATCCAAGTCAGCAGTGCAAAGGTTACCACAGGTTCCCCCAGCTGACTCAACAATAACATAAAGGAATCCATAACACCACTGGTCATTTCCCTTAAATGTTGTAAGGCAAGTAAATATTCCACGTTTAACTCTTCCCCCTACCATATCTCAATATCTGAGTTAAAGAAGTGCGAGGGTTTTCTAATTGATAGCCTCGGGAATTCCATATAATTATGATACATCATTGCATTCAGCAATCCATCATAGTCCTTAGGAACCATAACCTTAAGTCGGTTATAAGACAACCTTTGTCCCTCTCTAAAAAACTCCTTATCAAACTTTCTTTCAATACATGTAATTGCACACGAAGGCATAAAATAATGTGTGCATTTCTTATTATGATTTGCTGCCTGGCTAAAACTCTCATACATAAAAGTTAATATTTTTAATGGAATGACACTTCCAATGGAGTTCAATACTCTCATTAGCCTAACAGTTTTTGCCGGCATCCTTACTGCATATTCCTCATAATCAACTGATGCACGATGTCCCATCATAAGATTATAGATACCCTTCATCGCATTCATATGAAACATATGACGTTTATCATTATTAAATGCATTATCCATAACATAAAAATCAAGAAACATTCTGTCTTCTACATCTGCCGTAGCTTTCCCGTATACCTTCTGAAATACCTTCGTTGGTAATTTTTCCTTTACATAAAAAAGCCTTGGCATACAGTCTAAAAAAGCTCCATTTCCTAATTCGTCATAGTCAAGGAACTTAAATGTATCATTATTCCATTCTCTTTTCGCAATGCGCTTAAGCTTATTAAAATCATCTCTTGGAATTGCAATATCAATATCATCATCCCATGGAATAATGTCATGATGCCGAATCACTCCAATCAGAGAACCACATATAATGTAATAATGAATACCATTTTCCGTACAAACTCTGTCAAATTCTTCCATAAGCTTTATTAATATCTTATGGGATTTTTCAAGATATTCACTTTCTTCTTTAGAGATTATAGCAAATTCTTCAAGCAATGAAATATCATTCTTATATATCATAGGCCGATAATTATAACTTCCTAATTGAAGCAGCTGATCTCTCATTTCCTGATAATTCTTACTACATATAATTACTAATACATTATCCGCTTTTTCCTGTAATAACCTATCAGGCGAAAATATTTTAATGCCATCTTTTTCTGTATTCCACTTCTCCCTTGCATTATCAATCGCATACGCAGGCATATGTTTCTTTGCATATGTCTTCATATATGCATCAAAATAAGCTCCAGTTCCAAAGAGAATAACCTTTTGTCTTCTCTGTACATCCTCGAGTGCAACGCTTAAAGAGTCGCCACCATCAGTTACAATTCTTCTATCTTGCATAAATGATTTAAAGGCAACTGAATGCGCACTCATAAATGCCTTATCTGATTGATACTGCTTTCCATATTCAGTTCCATATAAGCACATATCAAACTTTACCTTTTCGTAAACTTTTTGATAGTTTAACTGCTCATTCTCCAACAAGACAACCTCTGATATCCACCCTGATTTGAGCCAAAATTGTCTTATCCCTTCTGCATTATACTGTTTACTATCCCCATACAACCGTGCAATTACCCATTCATTTGGAATCCCCAATACAAAATGTTCACATTCTGCAATACGCTCTCTTAACCAACCATAAACTTCCAAATCCATCTGATTAGTAATTAACATACAATATCCACACTTATATTTTTTTGCAGTATTACGATTCTGAATCTTAAATATTAATCTATTAATATCTTCTTCAGTAATCTCTTCCCTCTGATAAACCTTTTTAGCCTTTAGTGGATAATTCGTGATAATCGCATTTACTCCCAATTGTCGCATCTTTTCCATATCAGATTCTTCATTTACCGTCCATACATGAATCTGTACATCTTCGCTCTTTGCTTTCTCTACAAGATTCTCGTATTTCATATTATTAAGTGATGGATGAATTGCATCTATATGATGAGATACAGCATAATGCACCACACCCAAAATACCATCTGCATATAAAAATCCACACATAACTTGAGAATCGATTTCCTTAATCCTCATAATGGACTCATGATTAAATGAAGAAAAAATCACCCTGTCCTTCATTCCATATTCATCTACGAGTTTATAAGCTTCTCTTTCGATTCCGGGATAAAAATTAACATCTGTTTTCAATTCAATATTAATTATAAGAGTCGTTTCTTTTAATATTTCAAGTATTTCTCTCAATGTTGAAATCTGGCAAAACGTAAATTCAGGATGAGTCTTGTTAAAATTATACTGTTTTAATTCATCTAATGTGTAATCACATACGTATCCGGTTCCATTGCTTGTTCTGTCAATTCTCTCATCGTGTATTACAACAACCTGCCTGTCTTTCGTAAACTGAACATCCAGCTCAACACCGTCTGCCCCCATTTGTACAGCAAGTAAAAATGCTTCTATTGTATTTTCAGGTGCATATCCAGATGCACCTCTATGTGCCCATATCAATGGATTTTTCATAATCTGTATTTTCCTCTGACTATTTTAAATTTTCCCGTATTTGCTTCCATACAAATGGCTGATTGACATAAAGCATCCGCTCTCTATCAGCCCAAAAGATGTAATAATTCTTAAATCCAGCCTGTTCCATAAGCTTTTCTGCTGCTCTCGCATCTCCTGAACAGATAATAAATCTGTAATATGAATCTTCCAGATTCATATTACAGAACTCATCCCATGAAGAAACCTTAATTCCCATAACAGATTGCATTGGTTTTTCATTTGGAAGCTGTACCAGATGCGTCACATTAACTCTTGATTTATAATACTTAGTGTCTGCTGATTAATCTGTATAAGCAGATTAATCAGCAGACACTAAATACTTTGATTTTACTGAATTTTCTGTTCTTCTATGGTGTAATTATATATATATAATCATGATACTTATTCATATACTCCTATGTTTGAGTTTGGATTGCAATACCAATATAGCATAGCGTTATCCTTGTCATTTACACTATTCTCCTCAGCATAGCTTGGTAATTAGGCTTTTCATCTACCTAATACTTGTCGCTAATTTTCTTCTTGTATTAATCCTTTTGTTGCTAAGTATGCTCTTGCCTCCAAGAAAGGATCCGATGTTCTCATCCATTCAGCATTACAATGATAAAAAAAATAATCATTACATCCAGCATCTCTCATTAAATCAAATCCCTTTTTATAATCAAATACACATACAAAAGGAAATACCTTTTCATAATCAATTTCTTTCAAAACGTCAATCTTTTGTCTCTCAACTAAATCTAAAGATTTGCTTTCTTCTAACATTTTTTCTTTATTAAGTCTTTCTATTTTATCGTAGTTCACAGTTTCTACTTCAATCCAATAAGCTGCTGGATAAGATGGCATTCTTTCCTTTACATATTCCGAGCATAATATCCTGTCCCCGATCAAAATGATATCCTTATTTTTAGGTACTCTAGAAAAAAAACATACCACATGGCTCTGATATTCTAAATATGATCTGTCCACATCATATAATCCATGTCTTCTCTTAACAACATTCTCTTGTATCGGAATACTCATATAATCTTCGCCATATTTCCGCTTAAGAAGTTCTTTATAATTACCAGGTGCTAATAGAAACATATCTTCATATTTCATGCATATCCCGGATTTAAAATCAAAGCTTGAAAAAGTATATGCGCTCTTTCCCATAGAATACTGTGAATAAATCCCCATTTTACGAATATTGGTTTTATCACCTTGTCTTAACGCATTATTCAACCCTTTCTCAATTCTATCTTTCCCTAAGCATTTTCCTAAATATTTATACATTTTCCAAATTAGGAGAGGCATATCTTTATAATTTCTTGCTTCACCATATACCCATGCATACAATAATCGCTGATAGAAACATACTTTTCTTAACTTTACTTTCTCTTGAAACGAATTCTTAAATCCCACATCAATTGGGAAAATATCGATCCCAATTCCTTCTACACATTTTGTCCATCTATTCTGTTCATGAACAGCTGTGGTTTTAACATTTCTCAACTTTATGTAGCCACCAAAAAAAGCATCGTCAGTATCTATGGTTTGTAAAAAGTATTGTCCATCAAATTCCTCTATCAGTTGAAGTAATTTGTCATAGTCTTCTCTTAATAAAGCTACATCAATGTCATCATCTCCCGGAATAACACCACCATGGCGTACTGCTCCTAATAAAGTACCATATACCATATAGAGTTTAAGGTTATGCTTTTCACATACTTTTTGAAGTTTTTTTAGCAAATCTAATTCTACTTCTACTACCCTTTTTATAACCTCCTTATCTGCATCAGCCCGATATCCTCTCACCATAATATACTCAAAAGGGCCTGATTGATATTGTCCTTTATTATTGTCAGCTATATTCACTATACATTCTATTGCCTCAGCACTTTCCAATACTCTGCCATCTGACAATATAATTTCTACTTTTTGACTTTTATCGTTAATAAGCATTTAATTCCCCTATAATTGCATAAACTCATCATATGCCGAGAGTACTTCTCCTGTTTCCCCCATCTTTACAAACTTTCCTTCATTTATCCACAGTACTTTATCACAAAATTTTTTCAAAGTATCTGTTGCATGACTAACAATAAGAACCGTTCTATCTGACATCATTAATTCTTCCATTTTCTTAAACGATTTTTTACGGAATCTTTCATCTCCTACAGATAAAACTTCGTCTACCAACATAATATCTGTATCCAAAATAGCTGTTACTGCAAACGATAATTTTGAATACATTCCCGATGAATAGGTTCTAACCGGACGATCAATAAACTCTCCCAACTCTGAGAACTCAATTATTTCATCCATATGATCCTTTACATAATCAAGTCGGCAACCCAATAACATTCCTGATTTTAATATATTTTCTCTTCCCGTATTATTTCCATTAAACCCGATACCTATTGCCATAAGTGATACTCTGTTTCCATGTGTATCAATATATCCTTCATCTGGCTGAAAAATTCCGGCAATTGATCTAAGAAGTGTTGTTTTGCCAGAACCATTCCTACCTACTATTCCCAATATCTCTCCTTGATTTACCGAAAACGACACATCATTAACAGCTCTAACTATATTTGATTTTTTCACTTCACCTTTTGCTAATGTTCTAGCAAGCTTAAAATGAGATAAATCTCGATAATCTATACTTACATGATTTACATCTAAAGCAACTTGTTTCATTTAAACCACCTTAACATAACCATTTTCATTCTTATAAACAATGTGAACACCTATATAACAAAATTCTACTGCTAATATTGTCCACAGAATCACTAATGGGACATTTGATACCAAATTATTAAGAAGCGCATTTCTCATAGTGTCCACAAACATGGATACCGGATTTGCCTCAAGCATCAACGTATTTAATGGCGTTGGTAAACTTGTAATTACATCGTAGAATATACCTGACAAAAACATTAACATCTGTAATAAGATATTAACTGCATATGCCAAGTCGTCAATATATACTCCAAAATGAAGTAATATCATTCCCGGACCAAATGACAGAAGAATCATCAAGACATACGCCGGAATAACCCCCAGTACACAAAATCCAATATTTACTTTAAAAATTATCAGCATAGGTATCAATACTATTAACGAGAAAACTAATTTGTACATATTTAGAATCATATTAGATATCAAAAGCACGTGTTTGGGCACATACACCTTCGTTACAATATCTCTATTATTACGTACACACTTAACACTATAATTAATTGCCTTACTAAAAAATGTCCACATTAATAAAGCTGAAAATGTATATGTGGCATAGTTTTCTACCGAATTACCCATTATTCGTCCAAATACAATAACATATACTAACATGCTGAATAGCGGTTCCAATAGCCACCATAATCTATTGAGATATGAATTAGCCACTTCTGCTCTAAGATCAGCCTTTGCGGCATAATTCATAAATTGCCAATAGCGAATTATATCATTACAAAATCTCTTTATTTCATGAATGGGACCATGATTATCTCTATTTTCCGGATTACTACGCTCCTCTATAGCATTTATAAATATCCACACGAATATCGCAACAGCAAACATAACTTCTATTATAAACACACGTTCAAATAAAAATGATTTAGAATTTCTTCGCAGAAGTTCACACGCATTATCATTAAATACAAATGTTTCATTCTGCACAGTTGTGTATCTATCTATGTCTGCAGTAGTAATCTTGTCAACACACACTGTTTCAAAATATCTATACACTCTTATCTCTCTTATTTTATTAATATCAGCACCAGCAATCGGAATCTCAAACTGCGACATTTGCGCTATCTCATCCTCAGAGAATCTTGTTTTAAAAGTTCCCGTTTTTGTATCCACTGCAACAGTTAATGCCTGATTATCAATTTTTGTAAACAATATATATACAGCGAATACGCAAAAAATAAACACTATCATACTTTTTAATAAATTAGATATTTTTCTATTCATCATAATTAAACCCATACTATATTAAGCCTTTTTCTATTAATTCCTTTATCTTAGTTGAACTAGTCTGCTCTGTGTATGAGAAAAATACCATCGTAGCACCATGTTCCTCAAGATACCGTTTTGTATTCAACCATTCCGGATTATCCTGATAATCGCTCCCTGAAAACTGTACATCAAAATGATACTTTTCAAATGCATCCTTGGTTGTTCTGTAAATATATGGTATCTCAACCGCTTCATCTACGTATCTGCATGAGCGCACTAGCTCTATTCGCTCTTCAAATGGAATAAAGGGATCTTTTTGTTTAAATGTCCTAACACCTTCATCTGTCACAACACCAACTATTAGATACTCACATTGTTCCTTAGCTCGTTTAAACATATTAAGATGTCCTAAATGATACAAATCAAATACTCCGGCTATATATCCAATCTTATACTTCTTTATCCCCTGGGCAGAAAAGGATTCCTTATAAACGGCACATGCTTGTCTCCCTGGATACACTTTATTGCTTTCATAAACCGCAATATTCACTATCCCCATATTTCTTAACTGTTCAAGTACACTATCATAGTTTTTTATGCATATAATAACCTTATACTCTCTTGGTTCTAGTTCGTAAAGGACCTGTGGCGAACATATTTTATAGCCTCCCCATTCAGTACCCCATCTACTCGAATTATTATCAATAATTGCTTCTATGTCATAATCCTTTCGATACATGGCAATAAACTTTTCTGCATATTTGCCTGCGCCAAACAAAAATATCTTCTTATCCTCAATGTTAGTAAAAGGATTGTAAAAAAGCTGTTCAAACTCTTCCTCCGAATAGTCCATTCGTAATCTATTTTTCTTTAGTGTTGCATCATTGCGATATGTTTTTTTGTTATAAACAGCTATGTCACTATTACCTTGCAAGCCCGTTGTAAATTCTCGTGCATATTTATCTAGTTCTTCCCATTTATCCAATAAATCATATCTCTCCCATAAGTTTCTCATTGGATATATTGCTTCAATATCGGGTTGCCCTTGATAAATCGCTGCTATTGCTCTGTAGATAATTGCATATACCGGATATTCCTCTACTACAAATTCTTGATCAAAGAAATAAAACTCTCCTTTCACCCAAAAACAATTAATAGGCATCATATCTAAATATCCTTTTTCATATATGGGGCCAAGCTTTTCATCCATTCCAATTTGCTTTGAAGATTTCAAGATAAGGCTCCTAAAATAATCCATTTTCTCAAGGAACAAATCTATATCTTCCCGTACAAGACTTTGCAAATATACATTTGCTAAAACTCCTTCTGAGAATGGCATAACATAGGAATTTTTTATCAATTTTCCTTCAATTATAGGTATTCCCATATTTTTTAGAACACTCATATTATTGCTTAATGTAATAAGTCGTTCTTTTCCCTCTTGAAACAATGCCTTTTTTTCTACATTTCCATCATTATAAACAACAGTTGCCATTGCATTTGCATGTCCCCTGTCCATTGATACAGTTACTTGATTTACATTGCTGTTCTCTCCATTTAATATGCATTCAAACAAAAGTGCATCTGCCATTCCATGAAACAGTCCATTATCAATCAAATCTGTCAATATGTTTTCTTCTCGCGCATAAATTGTATCATTTGAACGATATCTCGGGAAATACCTATTAGCCAGTTCTTCTCGTGGAGTAAAAGTATCAGCAAATACAAATTGAGGAGCCTCAAGTGAAGGCATCACAGAATACGCTTTAACATTATTCCAACCACAATCATTAAGAATTTTTACCAATTCAGATTTTGAATAGCATCTTTTATTCAGGTGACTTCTTTGTTCCCATGTTAATTCCCTATAATTATCAATTCCATCAAACACATGACCGGTACAAGAATCTACATCACCTAAAAAATAGCGTATTCCAAGGCGGTTTTCTGCTCCCAAAAGAAGCACTGCGCTCCCAGTTGATAAAATCTGAAACTGACGAATTATTTTTTGATGGGATGGAAAACGTTCAACGATTCCAACCGCAACAATATAATCAAAAAAATTACTAAAACTATCTACAAACTCTTCTGTAAAAATTTCTTCCACACTAGCAATTTTTACCGATACATTTTTTCCTTCAAACGCTCCCACTAATGTTCCTGAATTGTGATATATTAAAAGGACATTACTATTCTCTCTGAAATTGTACCAATTTATAAGCGCCTGTGGCAGCTCATATACAACATGTTGCACATTCTGCATTATCTCTACTCCTAAATATTTATCACTTCTATTTCCTTAACTTTTATCTGATTATGTCTTATCCACACAGTAAGCATTCTTTCCGCAAAAAAACCCACAACACGCTTACTATATGAATCACACATTTCAACATTTATCGTTTCCGCTACATAAGTAACGACTGAAAATAACCAATTACAATATGCGTCAAAAACACTCCATCTTGTATAAAACATATTGCACGGATACATCACCATTCCTTTCATAACTGACTCAAAATCAACTAAATAATCTGCACATACTTCTTTTATTCTATCAACATATAGATTATAACATTCATTGTATATTTGGTCATTTAAAGTCCCCTTTAGCTGATCCGATATATTCCTTGGATAGGTACAAATTGCATTCGCAACTATCATATCCACATTATTTAAATAACTTTCGGCCTGTTCTTCTGAAATTATGCCAAAGTAAGGATTACTAAACTGTATTTTTTCTCCAAAAAATCTTCTATAATGACAAAAACCAACGTTTTCTGAACGCGTGTTTTTCCATACCCAGTAAAATGCCGTAAGTTCATTTACTTTTTCGTTCAAATGAGAAATATTCTCCCCTGAAGAATCTTTCAATCCTACTTCGTATTCTGGATCATATTTTCCCACATATATTGGCTCATAAAAAGGATTTTGGGGAGCAATAATTTTTTTATGTGATACTATATATATTTTTTTATCTTTATCACAAATTTTAGGAAATACCTTAACAATAAAATATTTTAATACACTCCCATTGACCATTGTAACTTCACCAAATTGGTTTAAATCTATTCCAGTCCACACTCTCCATGCATCGCATACCGGATATGGAATACTTGCAATAATGTATTTCGTCCTATCTTTTACCTGTTCAATCCTAAAAACAAATTCCTGAACACTATGTTTTAGGAAAAAATCCAAAAAAACAACTGCGTCTATCCACATCTCTCCTTTTAGATTTTCACAATAGACATTTGGATTATACTTTTCTTCTGAACTGTATATTTTCACATTCTTAACTCGCTCAACTAATTTTGTATCTCCTACATACAACGCATTTCTTTCAATTCCATTTTCCATATCCAAAATAGATTGTATTTCAAGCTTACACAAAATATCACATATACCATCATATTCATTCCTAGATAATACATTAACACCATATTTAAGAATATATAAATAGTACTGCCAGCCTATGATTTTCGTTGAAGGAACCCTTAAAGCTATCAACTGATTCCTCATATCTTCGAAGTATCTGGTATTACAAATTACTATATAATCAAAATCATACTCTTGAATACGTTCCGGTTGAACTACTGTTATCCCGCTAATCTCCTGATAAAGTTTAGAATACTCATTATCAATTAGGCCAACTACGCTATGAAAGTCTATCTGTGATTTTATTTCTTCAAATATTTTACCAATACCAAATAAAACAATTTTCATGATTACTTATCCCCAGCCTCAGTCAATACATTTTAGCAGCTTTTCCATTGACAAAGCATTCCTTTTATTTATACCTTGTAATAATAAATATTGAATTTTTTCATTTATATTATTATTTTCACAAAGCAATATAAAACCTACCGCCTCATCTTGTGAAATCTCCGATATTTCGAACACAGGTTTATCACAGAACTGAGCTACTTTTCGTTTTTTATTTTCCACACAAAACCCTTGAATTCTGTTAACCAACGCCGGAAATCTTCTAAATATCTCTCTTGCGAATGGTAAATCTCCAAACATATATATAGCATCATGATTTTCTATAAAATCATCTATTTCCTCATATACGCTAGCCACTCTTTCTATTTGTTCGCTACTATTCCAGCAATATCTATGTTGTAAAATATTCATACACGAAACAACCATCTGTTGCATAAACCTATTCCTATTATATGAAAATCCTTTTGTAGAAACTATTCCTGTATAAAATCCCTGGTTTTGTGCAACATAGGCAAATATTCGTTCTACCGCATAACTCAAACTAGTCACTTCATCGTTTAAAAAATCATCCAATTGAAAACTATATTCCAACAACGGTAGCAAAGCTTCTGACTTTGCCCAAAAGGCTGTTCCTATTGTAATTGGAGGATACTTTTTATCAAGCCGACATTTAAGTCCTAGTTCTTTTGCTAGCTTTTCAACAGCCTCATAATTACCACACCAACCATTCGAAAACAAAGAGACAAATTCTCCCCAATAGGGTTCTGGAACAGAAAGAACTCCTAACTTTTCATTTTCACGCAAACATCTAACTACTTTTACAATATATTGTGGGGATTTTACGATATTTTCCCATAACAAATCACACCACATTGCTCCATGTTTCTCATTTTCAATATGCATGCTTTTTTTATCATGTAGAAAGGCAAAATATTTATACTTTAGTATCCTCTCCCTATGGTGAATCAATAATGCAGCTATATCTCTTCCTCTGTTTTCAACTAAAACAACTTTACATCTATGTTCAATATCCTGGTCAAGTTGTTGTTCTATATATTGTTTTATTTTCAGATTAGGTGTAGTAATATATACATCGCATACCAATAATGCAGATTCTATATACGTGAAACAATATTCTTTTAATTCTTCATAATACAAATGAATAAAAACTGCTGCATCCTTTTGATAGATTATTTCCCCCTCATTTGGGTCAATCACATAATCTGCTTCATACTCATCAAGTAATTCTACTGCATTTTTTTTTTCGATATCACTATATATCACTTAATTATCTCCTAAATATTGACATATTTTCATTAGTTTTCCTGCGATATTTTCCAAATAAAGGTCCTGATATTCCTATTATATTCGTGACATATGATACAATCAAAGATATTACTATGCTCACAACAAAGGCAATCATACCATTCAATATAATACTCCCTTGTTTCCAATAAATTCTTAGGAAGAATACATGTATCGCATATATTTCCAATGTATATCTGCCTAAAAAACCTAATATTAATTTTATTTTATCATTAAAAATAGTGACTATCGAAAATACTGCAAATATTCCCAAAATAGGCACCAGATAATTATATACTGTTTCAAAAATTTTTATCCAATACACATTTCCAATAACTTTTTCTACTTGTTCCATATAAATAAAATGTGGCTGAATTCTTTTCCAAGTTAACGCTGCAAGAATAAAGGCAGGCACAAGTGCAAAACGACAACGTGTTTTCATCAAACGTTGAATAAATCCTAGACGCATCAATATGAATCCCAAAAAATAAAAGTGATAGTACCATACACACATTCCTATACCAAGTATCTTAATCTTAGCAAGCAAAGGAAGTATATGCCACTGGAAGATAGCAAAAAATAAAATTTCAAGTAGCACTTCTACATTGACAGAGTTCAAAAAAACTCTACTTTTATCACATATTTTCTCCACAACAAATTTTATTCCGTCGATGGTTCTGTACATTACAAACGTAATAACATGAAGTAAAAAGAGTATCCATAGAAACCACATTGCATTATCTGGACTTGCAATAACCTCCTTAAACACCTCTATAATAGAACGGTTTACATATTCCCTCCTCAAAAAATATGTTATAAAAATCCAAATTATAAACGGTATTACCAAAGTTTTTACCTTTTTCCATAGCCATTTCTCGTCAATCTTTCTATTAGGATTATATACTAATACTCCACTGATAAACATAAATAGTGGCATATGAAAAGAATAAATTACTCTGAAAACAATATTCGCATCAAAATTATTTGGACAGATCATTGTTTGTATAATATGTCCCCACACAACTAAAACAATAGCTATCCCTCGTATATTATCCATATACACACTCATTTGCGCATCATTCACGCCCACAGATTTTTCTCGAATATTCATAATCAAAAAAACACACCTCTTCTTTTTGTAAAGTCCTTCTTATCTCCTCGTACTCCTCTTCATATGATATGAGAAACAATGCTTTTCTTTTATTCCCTATGTCAGATAAATTGTAGTATCCCACGTCATCCATAATTATTGAGCCTCTCTCTATATTCTTCGTATCACAAAACGCAATAACATTCGCTCCCATTTCCTTTAGCCATGGATATAATCTTTTTGTAGCATTAGCACCAATCCCCCATATAATAACAGGTTTTTGATTTCGAATACTGTCTTTCACAATATCCAAATCATATTCCAAAAAGTTTTCCACTCCTATCGCTTCTGCAAGACACGCACACATAACATCTAACTTGTGATCATAATTTTCTTGCAACATCTTATATCCTAAATACAAATACTCCCCTAAAACCAATTGTCGATTATTAATACATATATTTGTTAATTGACTTGCACTTACCCCAATAGTTACTAATGCTTGTTCTGTATACACAAATTCTGAATTGTTAGACAAATACCTAAGATACCAATCTACATCCACCAGCCATGACAGATGTTCATCCATATAAATTTTTTTGTTTCTTACAATAACAGCACTTGGAGCTCCAATAACATTTTCCTTCATTAAATATGTATAATCACTACTTAATAAACTAACCTCTTCAGGAGTTATGCCTCTGTTATAAGGAGACACACCATCATCCTGTATAGATCCACAAAATGCCAAATCAGCATTCGGATTGCTTTCTAGCATTTGAATAAAACTTTTGAGGCTATCATTTGATGTAAAATAATCATCTTGATGCATAACCTTAATATATTGTGGATTCATTTTCTGTGCAATTTTGATAGAATTATTACAATTAGCTGTCGCTCCTAATCTATATGGATTATTAATATATATATATCCATACGATTTTGCTAATTTTTCAGCTTCTTTATCCTTATTATCCGCAGTAATAACAACTTGTTTATCGCTTATAGATTGGTTTTCTATGGAATGTAATAATCTTTTCAATACTTCTAGATTATTATAATATGGCACACAAATAATAACTTTATACATTCTTGAATGCTCCTAATAATTCATTGGCAAAATATCCTCCCATTCTGGGACGGAAGCAAAATACTCTGCGTAACACATTTTCAACTTTGAATATTCTTCAGGCTCTATTTTTTTCTTCGCTTCGCCTAATAAATATTTTGCATTGTTTTGAATAAGCTTTTTTAATTCGTTTTGATATTTAGCATATACTCCATGTCTTATTGCTTCTACTTTTAAGTATTCCACAGTTTGTACAAATTTTTCATAGTTATTAGAAGTATTTATTATACTTCCTTTTCGATTACAACGATAATAATATAAGCCTTCCTCCACAGCTGCAATCCTATTTGCTAATATCACTAGTAATGGGAATGAAGCAAAATCTTCATATGGCAATGCTGGCATACGTATATCCTTTTCTATCCATATTTTTTTTTCAGTAAGTATTTTCCATATACTATTACTTTTTATTTTTTGTATAGCCTCACTTCTATCTTCTTTTTCTATAAACCCCATATTTACTTGCGCATACTTCATCATATCCTCATATACTGAATAGAAGTCGCAAACGACTAAATCCGCTCGATATTTTCTTGCTGCATTTAACATTTTTTCAACAAATGTATAATCTACCCAATCGTCCGAATCCACGAAACAAACATATTTACCTTGAGCCAGTTCAATTCCCTTATGCCTAGCTGGTCCAAGTCCTTGATTATTTTGATAAAAATATTTAATTCTATCATCTCTCTCCTTCCAAGCCATACATTTCTGAGCAGTCGAATCAATAGAACCATCATCAATTAGTAACACTTCAAATTCTCTATATGTTTGCTTTATCAAGCTCTCGATGCAGTTATCTATATACTTCTCTACATTATACATTGGAACGATCACTGACACATCCATCTTTACATCTCCTATCCATTTGAACCCCATGATAATATGCGCAAAACTCAATATCCTGTTTTGTATATACTTCTACCAACATCTCTCATAACCGATGAATAATAAAAACTATTATAATACCACGGATAACAGCCATACCTGTAATCTTTATCTGTATAGGCTAGATTTTTATCGGGAATAATACATACCACATTTTGTATTTGCATTTCTAAATATTCATAATATTTGTTCAACATACAGTTTACTCTTTGAATATATTCATTATTTTTCCACTCCACCACTTCTCCCATTTTTCCATAACCATTTGTTAAATAATTTTTTACTAAAATTACTTTTATGCCGTAATTATTTATTTTTTTTGCAAAGCGGTCACAACTTTCCATCCATACTGTTCTGATGATGAATGACGTTACAGGAGAAGGCATTATGACTGTATATCAGGTCATGCCGGGTGTGATGATCTGTTTCTCTGAT
>ERZ859967.737-NODE-737-length-17067-cov-1.901070_pt1 | contig 17067 bp, 10 predicted proteins | sample MGYA00510115_ERZ859967 | MGnify/ENA primary metagenome ERZ859967 (study PRJEB30046, sample SAMN00715171) | human gut metagenome | study: EMG produced TPA metagenomics assembly of the A metagenome-wide association study of gut microbiota in type 2...
GGGGTGCCGCCTCGGGGGATCAGCCGCAGGTCGCTCTGCTGGCCGATGACGATCAGCGCACCGGTTTTCGTTTCCGACATTTCGCGGCAGGCCGTGACGATCGGCACGACGTTGGTCTGCACCGTGTCGTCGCCCGTCGAGAAGATGCGGGTGATGAAGTTGAAGTGCTTCTGGCGCATCCCGATCACCTGCAGAAACCTCCGCAGTTCGGGCTGGAATACGATGATCAGCGCAATGGCCCCGACCGAGATCAGCTGTCCGAGTATCGTCGACAACAGTTCCATGTTGAGCGTCCGCACCACCACCCACAGCAGGTAGATGGCGATGATCCCCGAGAGGATATAGGGCGCGTTGGTGCCTTTGGTCATGCGGTAGATCCAGTACATGATCACGGCGACCAGGATGATGTCTATGAAATCGACGAATGTGAACGGAACGAAACCCATTGCTTGTGTGTTGCTGTTAATTTGCCTGCAAATGTATAAAAAATTACGGACATTCCGCTTTTGCGCTCCGATTATGTCTCCTGGCTGCCCGCCGCCTGCGTACTACCGCCCGTTACCTGGTGTGCCTGCCGTCGCCCGTCGCAGCATGTTGCCTGCTCTGGATCGGGACGGCTCGGCGGGGGGCAATGCACACTCCCTTATTTCTTGGCGGCTTTCTTGTCCGCTGCGTAGAGCTCGTTGACCTTCGCAAGCACGGCGGGCGTGATGTTGAGCGTCGAATCGGCGTCGATCAGTGCCGTGGCGTTGATGATGAGCTTGTATTTCTTGTCGCCGTTGATCTCCTGCACGGCGCGGTGCAACAGATCCTGCGCACGGTTGGTGAACACGTAGTTCTCTTCGTCGAGCGCCTGGGCCTCTTTCTGTGCGGAACTCTGGTACGAAGCCACACGCTTTTCGATGCTCTGCTGCTGGGCCTGTGCATCGTTGGTGGTAATCAGCCCTTTCTGGTATTTTTCCTGCAACTGGGCGGCTTCGGCCTGCAGGTTTTGCTCTTTCTGAGCCCAGCTCTTCTGAGCTTTCTGGGTCTTTTCCTGCAGGGCTGCGCCTTCATTCAGGAAAAGGTCGCATTGTGCCAGTACGGCTTCGACCTGCACATAAGCGATATCGCTTGATCCGACTTCGCGGGCAACCTCCTCGGCGGCGGCCGTCTCGGTGGTCTTCGTACCGCAGGCTGTCATGGCGCAAGCCGCAACGAGCGCCGTAAAAAGCATTTTTTTCATGTCGTTTTTTATCTGTTTTAGTTAAATATTCGGCTTTTGAATCACAAAGGTAAAAAAAAATCTTTATTTTTGCCCCACGCCTTGTAAATTTTGAATTTCATGTACGAATACATCAGCGGAACGGTCGCCGAGGCGACCCCGGCCTATGCGGTCATCGATGCCGGAGGTGTCGGTTACTACCTCCATATCTCGCTCGAAACATTTGCGGCCGTCGAACATGCGCAAAACGCCCGTCTGTACGTGCACTACATCGTGCGTGAGGACGCCCAGATCCTGTATGGTTTCGCGACGAAAGTCGAACGCGAATTCTTCCGCCATCTGATCAGCGTTTCGGGCGTGGGGGGCAATACGGCGCGCATGATCCTTTCGACCTATTCGCCGCGTGAACTGCAGGGGATCATCACCTCGGGCAATGCCGTGCTGCTCAAAAACGTCAAGGGACTGGGGCTGAAAACCGCCCAGAAAATCATCGTCGAGCTGAGCGGCAAACTCACCGGACTGGCCGGGGGCGATCCCCCGGCGATGCCGTCTGCGGGCGGGGAATCGCTCGACGAGGCGCTTTCGGCGCTGGTCATGCTGGGATTCGCCAAGGCCCCCGCCGAGAAGGCCCTGCGCGGCATCTTGCGCGATAATCCGGCTGTTTCGGTCGAGGATCTGGTGCGGATGGCCTTAAAAATCCTATGAAAAAGCTTTTTTAATCAATAAAAGTGTGAAAATTCCCCCCCCCCACAATTTGGCCGGGCAGATTATTTGCTATACATTTGCGGCATCGTATTTTATACACCGCAATATTTTGTTAAACTTGCATGCTCTGTAAATGGAAGAGGCGCTCCCACTCGGATTTATTATCCTCTTGCTCTGCATCGTCTGTGGTGCCGTCGCCGTAGCGATAGGTATCTACGTGTTGAAGCAGCGGCGGCTCCAGCGGCTCAAAGACCCGCGGAAAGACTATTACCGCTGATGGCAGGAAGGGATTTAGACGGCTTCGGTCGTCTTTTTTTTGTCCCCGGCACGCTAACCGGGGCTTTTTTTGCGTTTCATGCTTTGAAATCGGATTGTTTTTGTAAATTTGCACGATAATACGACGATGAAAAGACTATTTGTCATATGCATATCCGCTGCGCTCGTGTCGCTGGCCGGCTGTTCCGACGACGAGGACGTCCAGCCCGCGCAGAAGGAGAGGATAGTCTCTTTCCTGACCGGGACGCACGCACCCCGGCTCGTCGCCGAGGAGAACCTGGAGGAGGGCAGCAACCAGCCCTACTACACGGTTTCGGGCGATGCCGTATACCGCTACATTACCGACATCTACAATCCCGACCGGGTCAACTGGCCGGAGGTAACCCCGGCCTCGACCGTGAAGATCACGTTCCGCGCCTACGTCTTCACCTATGCGAATATCGTGACGACGGGCTCGGAAAACAACTGGACAGTACCTTATTATACGAACGATGCCGCCCTGAAAAGTTTTCTGGAAGGGCGGGGGCTCAATACCGAGTGGTGGAAGTTCGAGCCGCTGACGGTGGATATGCGGCACCCTGACATAATAAAAGGGCTGGCCGATGCGTTACTTGGTTGCCGCGAGGGCGATGCCGTCGAGGTGTATATGACATACAATATGGCCTATGGCGACGATTATTTCGGCCTTATCCCGAATGAGAGTCCCATAGCCTGGTTTTTTACGGTGGACGCAGTGGATCCGGTCGACGCGGACGCCCCTGTGGAACCGGCGAATTAAAAGTTGAGTAAAATACAAACCGAATATATGAAATTTATCGCTCGTTTTCTGTACGTGCCGCTCGCCGGCCTTCTGGTGCTGACGTCCTGCGCGAAAGACGAAACGGAATCTTACGACAAATTCGAGAACCAGGCGCTCGAGGCATGGATGACCCAGCACCGCAGCGACCTGGTGGAGAACCTCCAGTCCGAAGGGCTGTACTATGTCGACCTGCTCGATGCGGGCGACCTTGCGTCCGATCCGATCAACACCGAGGACATCTGGGTGTCTTTCGATTTTTCGGGGCGCGACCTGAGCGGCAACATCATCCTCACGCGCAATGCCGACGATGCCGTGCTGGCCGGGTCTTTCTCCAAGTATACCCACTATGTGCCTTTCTACCGCTACTGCGGCTCGGAAAACTCAGGACTGATGGAAGGGACGTGGCTGGCCATGCGCCGTACGCTGACGCTCGGCGATACCTATTTCCGGAATAACAAAGACCGGCTGGGCATCACCTCCCCCGAGGTGACGCTGCGCTACGGCTCGAAAATCCGGCTCTACATGCCTTCGTCGGTGGTCGGCAACGGCGTCGAGGGTACGGGCGGATATGAGGGGCAGGAAGGTTATTCGCTCAGTTCCAAACGCCCGTTCATCGTGACCATGGAGATCCGCGACACGGTCAGCAACCCGCTCGAACGCGAGGGTACCGATGTGGATGATTTCTGCGAACTGAACGGCGGCCTGCAGATTTACAGCAAGGGCGACGACGACACGCCCGCCACGGAGGTGCCGGAAGACCCCGAGGATCCCGAACACCCCTACAACGAGACGTCCAAGCGCTGGGTCAGCGCCTGCGACTCGATCCCCCAGGTCTACGTCAACGTGCGCTACAACCCGGCCGAGCCCCGGGATCAGCTCTCCTTCCCTGCGCCCTACCACGTAGGCTACGAGCCCTATGTCAGCGAGGCTTCGGTCAGGGACATCGACATGCAGATCGCCGAGGCGCTCAAAAAGCGTTTCCACGGCGAGGGCGACGATTACCAGAAGTACGAGGGTGTCAAGGCGCTCGAAGCCGACTCGGTGACGCTCGACGGTACGGCCAAAATCTGGTATATCGGCCGTTTCCTCGACGGGTTCATCTTCGACACGAACATCGACGAGGTGAAGAAGATCATCTACGGCGAGGTCGCGCAAAAGGGCACGGCACTCGACTACACCCCGTCGAGCGGCGGGATGATCCAGGCGTTCTACTACGCCATCCCCAACCTCAAGTTCGGTCAGTGGGCGGAGCTCATCACCACGTCGACCAACGCCTACGGTTCGTCGGGCAAGAGCGGCTCGTCGAGTTCGTCCACTTCGGGGTCGAGCGGTTATTCGTCGAGCTACCTCGATTATCTCAACTACCTCAATTACGCCAATAGCTACTACGGCAGCGGCGGCTACTACGGGGGGTACTACGGCGGCTATTACGGCAACTACTACGGCGGTTACTACGACAGCATGTACGGCTACGGCTACGACAGTTCCAGCACGGGTACCACCGTGACGACCATCACCACCGAGATCCCGTCGTTCACGCCCCTTATTTTCCAGCTTTACATCGAACCGGAAGATTGATCCGGCTTCGCTGCCCGGTGTGGAAAAACCGTCCTTTCGCAATAGAAGGGACGGTTTTATTTTTGTTCCGTTCATGTTACGTTTTTATTTCACTTTTTAAGGCAGAAATTTTGCAGTTCCGCAAAATTGTATTAACTTAGTGATGCAGAACTTCAACTTAAAATTCAACGGATATGATTATCACATTTAACGAGTTGCGTCGTATCAAGGACAGGCTGCCCAGCGGCAGCTCGCAACGCATTGCAGATGAGTTAGGACTCGACGTAGAAACCGTCCGCAATTATTTCGGGGGCAAGCACGAGGCTAAGGAGTGCGTGGGGGTTCATTTCGAACCGGGCCCGGACGGTGGAGTCGTTACACTGGACGACACGACGATCCTCGATGTTGCAATGCGTATCCTTGGCGACCAGAACAAATAGTTGTTAAGAGTTAGTCCGGCCTTCGGGTCGGGTCGTAGGGCCTGCGTTTTCGCAGGCCTGTTTTTTTCGCTCTATTTTCCGGCGCCCCTTGTTTTTCTGGCGCCCCTTGTTTTTCCGGTAACCCTTTCTTTCCCCGACTGCCCTTCTTTTCCCGGCTGTTCCTTTCCCCGTCCCTGTCCGACGCCCCTGCTGATTGCCCGTGTCGCTGCCGTATGCCTTCGTCCGCTGCCCGGTTGCTTGCCTTCCTGCTTTGCACCTCCCGTTCCTCCCCGGCCTTTCTGCCAAAATAACACCCTGGGCGCAGTTGCCGGGACGGTCGTACGGGGAAATTCTGCCATTATGCTGACAATTTGGCAGGGATTGCTGTTTGGTACAACCTTTGTTCGATCTACTGGCGTGACCGGCAACCGGAACCGCAGGGCGAAGGGGCGGGGCACAGGGCAACGTAAAAAATATCATTAAACTTATATACGATTATGGCAAAAATTATTGGTATTGACTTAGGTACTACGAACTCCTGCGTAGCAGTGATGGAGGGCAACGAGCCCGTGGTTATTCCCAACTCCGAGGGACACCGCACGACCCCGTCTGTGGTGGCTTTCACGGCGGACGGCGAGCGTAAGGTCGGCGACCCCGCGAAGCGTCAGGCGATCACCAACCCCAAGCGCACGGTCTTTTCGATCAAGCGTTTCATGGGCGAGCGCTACGATCAGGTTACGGCCGATATAGAGCGTGCCCCCTATTCGATCGTCAAGGGTGACAACAACACCCCGCGCGTCGATATCGACGGCCGCCAGTATACGCCGCAGGAGATTTCGGCCATCATCCTGCAGAAGATGAAGAAAACGGCCGAAGACTACCTCGGACAGGAGGTTACGGAAGCCGTCATCACGGTTCCCGCCTATTTCTCCGACTCGCAGCGCCAGGCTACGAAGGAGGCTGGCGAGATCGCCGGGCTGAAGGTGCGCCGTATCATCAACGAGCCTACCGCAGCCGCACTGGCCTACGGTATGGACAAGAAGAGCAGCGATATGAAGATCGCCGTGTATGACCTCGGCGGCGGTACGTTCGATATTTCGATCCTCGAGCTGGGCGACGGCGTCTTCGAAGTGAAGTCGACCAACGGCGATACCCACCTGGGCGGCGACGACTTCGACCACGTGCTGATCGACTACATGGCCGAGGCGTTCAAGGCCGAGCACCAGATCGACCTGCGCCAGGATCCGATGGCCTTGCAGCGTCTGAAGGAAGCTGCCGAGAAGGCGAAGATCGAACTTTCGTCCTCGACCTCCACGGAGATCAACCTGCCGTACATCATGCCCGTCAACGGCATTCCGCAGCACCTCGTTATGTCGCTCACGCGTGCCAAGTTCGAGCAGCTGTGCGACCACCTGATCCGCAAGACCATCGAGCCCTGCAAACTCGCTTTGCGCGACGCGGGCCTCGACGCTTCGCAGATCAACGAGGTGATCCTCGTCGGCGGTTCGACCCGTATCCCCGCGATCCAGAAGATCGTCGAAGAGTTCTTCGGCCGCACGCCCAACAAGAGCGTGAACCCCGACGAAGTGGTGGCCGTAGGCGCCGCGATCCAGGGCGGTGTGCTCACGGGCGAGGTGAAGGACGTGCTGCTGCTCGACGTTACGCCGCTGTCGCTGGGTATCGAGACCTTGGGCGGTGTGATGACCAAGCTCATTGACGCCAACACCACGATCCCGACCCGCAAGTCGGAGACCTTCTCCACGGCTGCCGATAACCAGCCTTCGGTCGAGATCAACGTCTGCCAGGGTGAGCGTCCGCTGGCCCGCGACAACAAGTCGATCGGCCGCTTCCACTTGGACGGCATTCCGGCTGCTCCGCGCGGTGTGCCGCAGATCGAGGTAACCTTCGATATCGACGCCAACGGCATCCTGAACGTATCGGCTAAAGATAAGGGTACGGGTAAGGAGCAGAAGATCCGCATCGAGGCTTCGTCGGGTCTTACCGAGCAGGAGATCCAGCGTATGCGCGACGAAGCCAAGGCTAACGAGGCGAAGGACAAAGAGGAGAAGGAGCGTATTGACAAGATCAACGCCGCCGATTCGAACATCTTCGCTACCGAGAAACAGCTCAAAGAGTACGGCGACAAGTTGCCGGCCGACAAGAAGGCTGCCATCGAAACGGCGCTGGGCAAGTTGAAGGAAGCGCATAAGAACGCTGACGTAGCCGCTATCGATACGGCTTTGGCCGAGCTCAATGCAGCATGGCAGGCTGCTTCGCAGGATATCTATGCCGCGCAACAGCAGCAGGGCGGTGCCCAGCAGGGTGCTCCCCATGCCGATGCAGGAGCCGGTACGAACGGTCAGCAGCAGGGTGGATCCAATCAGCCCGAAGATGTAGAGTTCGAAGAGGTTAAATAAAAAGTTGGAGGGAAGGTTCGGTTTGCGGACTTTCCGGTAGAAGAGCCAGGGTCGGCAGTATGTCGGCCCTGGCTTTTTTGTCTGTAGGGCGGATTGCGGGCTGCGGTTTCGGGGAACAGGTGCTTCGATACCGCTTTTCAGCGCCCTTGTTGCCGGTCGGGACGGTCGGACTCCTTCGGTGTTTTCCCGCGCGTCCGGTGTGCGGTCTTTGCTGTCGGGGTGCCGCCCGGAAATGAAATCGCACTCCTTCGATTTTCGGTTTCAACGGTGAAATCGGATGGTTTCCAGCGTTTTTTTGTCTATTCCTTTTTTGTTTCCCGCAATTTTTTCTATTTTTGTGCGTTTATTGGGATTTCTGAAATCCCGTTTCGGGTAACGGAAAAGAAACAAACAAATTATAACAAACTAATTTATACCCAATGCAAAGTAAAGGCGTAATCAAGTTACTTGCAATCCTGCTGGCGATTGCTTGTATCTACCAGCTCTCCTTCTCACTGAAAGCGAGAAGCGTGGAGAAAAAGGCGGCCGAGTATGCCGCGAAAGTTTCGGAGTCGGATTCGCTCCGTCAGGCGGCGGAGATCTATTACCTGGACTCCGTGCAGAACAGGCCCGTTTATGATCTCGGATTCATTTCATTCACCTACAAGGAGGTCAAGGAGAAGGAGATCAACTTGGGTCTCGACCTGAAGGGCGGTATGAATGTCATGCTCGAGGTGCAGGTGGAGGACGTGCTGAAAGCCCTGGCAGGTGACAGCGCACACGATCCGATGTTCGAGGAGGCCATCGCCCGTGCCAACAAGGCGCTTAAAGAGGGTACCAACAACTACATCGGCGAGTTCGCCAAGGCTTATCGTGAGGTTTCCGGCGGTGCTCCGCTGGCTGCGCTTTTCGTAAGTCCGGATCGTAAGGATATCACGCCGAACAGCTCGGACAGCGAGGTCGAGAAGATCTTGCAGGAGGAAACCGACGCTGCGATCGACGCTTCGTTCAACATCCTGCGCAGTCGTATCGACCATTTCGGCGTTACGCAGCCCAACATCCAGCGCCTGCCCAATTCGCACCGTATTCTGGTCGAGCTGCCGGGCGTGAAGGAGCCGGAGCGCGTACGCAAGCTGTTGCAGGGTACCGCTTCGCTCGAGTTCTGGACGACTTATAATAACACCGAGTTGGTGCGTGCCCTGGAGCAGGCCGATCAGCTTTTGCGCGACGAATTGGCTGCCGGGGCGACCGATGCGGCCGTGGAGGAAACGCTTACTGAGGAGCAGCCGACTGCTGCCGGTACCGAAGATACGACCGAAAGCCTGATCGCAGAGGTGCAGAACAATGCTCCGGCTGCGGAGGAGGCTGCCTCGGCTTCGGGGGCATCCCGCTATACCCGCGAGGAAAATCCGCTCTTCTCGCTGCTCAATCCCTATGATGGCGGAGGCGCTGTCGTGGGTTCCGTAGCCGTTGCCGATACGGCGACCGTTGCCGGCTACCTGCGTATGGATGCCGTGCGCGAGTTGCTGCCTTCGGACGTTCGTTTCGAGTGGGGTATCAAGGGCGAACCGCAGAACAACGGGCGTTTCTCTCTTTATGCGCTCAAGGTCAGCACGCCCGACGGCAAGGCTCCGCTGGACGGCAGCGTGATCGTGGATGCGCGTGAAACCTATGCCGAGCGCGGTGCCGAAGCCAAGGTTTCGATGTCGATGAACTCGGAAGGTATTCAGGACTGGGCGCGTCTGACGGGCGACAATATCGGCCGCTGCATCGCCATCGTGCTCGACGGTTATGTCTATTCCGCTCCGGTCGTTCGCCAGAAGATCGAAGGCGGAAGTTCGGAAATCTCGGGTAACTTCACCATTCAGGAGGCGAAAGACCTCGCCAACGTGCTCAAGTCGGGTAAGGTGCCCGCTCCGGCACGTATTATTCAGGATACCGTCGTAGGTCCGTCGCTGGGGCAGGAGTCGATCAATGCGGGTATTCTTTCGTTTGTACTCGCGTTCGTGCTGGTGCTTCTCTATATGGGCCTCTACTATAAGACAGCCGGCTGGTTGTCCGATATCGCCTTGTTGTGCAACGTATTCCTGCTGCTCGGTGTTCTGGTTTCGTTCGGTGCCGTGCTGACGCTGCCCGGTATCGCGGGTATCGTGCTGACGATGGGTATGGCCGTGGATGCCAACGTGATTATTTACGAACGCATCAAGGAGGAGCTTCGCGGCGGTAAGGGTTTGAGCCTGGCTATCAAGGACGGTTTCTCGAAAGCATACTCCGCGATCATCGACGGTAACCTTACCACGATCATCACCGGTATCGTTCTGTTCATCTTCGGAAACGGTCCGGTGCAGGGTTTCGCCACTACGTTGATTATCGGTATTCTGACCTCGCTCTTCTGTTCGATCTTCATTACCCGCCTGCTGATCGAGGGCGTAGTCAATAAATGGGGAAAGATCTCCTTCTCGCGCAAGTGGTCGGAGAATCTTATGGGCAACGCTCATTTCGACTTCCTGGGCAAGAGTAAGATCTCTTACATCGTTATGATCGTCGTTTTGGCCGTTTCGTGCGTTTCGTTCGCGGTACGCGGTCTGAACATGGGTGCTGAGTTCACCGGCGGCCGTGCATACGTGATTCGTTTCGACCGCCCGGTACAGGCAGAGGAGGTACGTATGAAGTTGCAGGATGTCTTCTCCGGTTACGAGGATGCCGCTAATGTCAGCTTCGAGGTGAAGCAGTACGGCAACGAGAATCAGATGCGCATCGTGACGCAGTACCGTTACGACGACACGTCGGACGAGGCTACCGCCGAAGTGGAGCAGATCATCTTCGATGCCCTGAAGCCGCTCTATTCGTACGACATCTCCTTCGAGCAGTTCCGTAATACCCAGACCGACGTCAACGGTATCCTCACTGCCGACAAGATCGGCCCTTCGATCGCCAAGGACATGACCTGGAACGCCATCTACTCGGTGTTGTTCTCGCTCATCGCCATCGGCCTCTACATCACGTTCCGCTTCAAGCGCTGGCAGTGGGCATCGGGCGCCACGCTCGCACTGGCCGTCAACGCGCTGTTCATCATCGGCCTCTTCTCGATGCTCTACGGTTTCGTGCCCTTCAACCTGGAGGTCAACCAGGCGTTCATCGCCGCGATCCTTACGATCATCGGCTATGCCATCAACGATACGGTGGTCGTCTTCGACCGTATCCGCGAGTATCTGGGCCTCTATCCCAAGCGCAACCTCAAGGATAACGTGAACAACGCCATCAACTCGACGCTGTCGCGTACGATCAACACCTCGGGCACGACGCTCGTGACGCTGCTGGCCATCTTCTTCTTCGGCGGCGAGACCATCCGCGGCTTCATCTTCGCCCTGACGGTCGGCGTCATCGTGGGTACGGTGGCTACGATTTTCATCGCTACGCCGGTCGCTTACGACCTGATGGCCAAGCGTGCCAAGATCGACAAGGAGTAATACACCTATTTCTTATACGTAAATAAAATGGATTGCACGGTTGGTGCAGTCCATTTTATTTTTAACTTTGCGTCATGGAACTCCAACGTGCAATAGATAGTTTGCTGAAGTGGATGCACCGCTATGTCTCGCCGGTCTTTTTGGCGCTGCTCATGGCGTCGTTCATCCTGTGGTATATCGCCAAACTGAGTTATATCTACACCACCGAACAGAAGGTGCGTGTGGATGTCGACGGGCAGGTTTTCGATGTGACGTGTACCGTCGAGGGAGTCGGTACCAACCTGTTCGGTTACCAGGTCTACATGAACAAGACGCTGCGCATCCCGCTCTCGGCGCTCAAGTACAAGCGCTCGCGCGAGGAGGGGCACGAGGGGCGGATCATCATCGATCCGCAGTCGTTGCAGAATGCGATTTCCGTGAAATTCAGCGATATTAAGATAACCTCTATCGACGCGGTTCCCGAGATAGATTTTCCCGACGGACAGGAATGATGAAAGTAGGAGTTACGGGCGGCATCGGCAGCGGCAAGAGCACTGTCTGCCGCCTTTTTGCACAGAAGGGCATTGCGGTTTACGATTCGGACGCTGCGGCCAAAAGGCTGATGCAGGAGGATGGGGCGCTGCGGCGGCAGTTGGCCGGCCGCTTCGGCGAGGGGACTTTCCGCGACGGGCAGCTCGACCGGGCTTACCTCGCGGGCATCGTCTTTGCCGACCCGCAGGCGCTGGCTGACCTCAATGCATTGGTGCATCCGGTCGTTATGCGTGATTTCGATGCCTGGGCGGCGCGGCAGGAGGGTAGCTACGTGATCCTCGAAAGCGCCCTTCTTTTCGATGCGGGGTTCGATGCCTGCGTCGACCGCACGGTTGCCGGCATTCATAATGTCAGCGTCTCGACCGTTATCGAACAGTTGAAGCAGCAGCTCGGCGGCCTCGAATCCGGCAAGATGGAGTACCGGGGAGAGATGCGGGATATCCTGATCAAGGTTCCCGATATCACCTTGCACGACCTCGGTGGACTGGTCATACGAAACGGTGAGAAAGAATTCCGCTTGCAGGAGATCGCAACGATCACCTGTTCGCAGGCTCCGAAAGAAATCTTCCGTCGTGGACAGAACCGCATCAGCAAGGTAACAGCCAATCTCGATGTTGGCTATTCGCTTGACAAGGTGGCGGACGAAATACGCTTTGCAGTGAAAGATATTGACTTGCCTGCCAACTATTTGATTACCGTTACCGGCGAGGAAGAGAAGCGCCAGGAGTCCATGAACAGCCTGATGTTTGCTTTGGCCCTTTCGGTGATCCTGGTCTATATGGTACTCGCTTCGCAGTTTGAGTCGCTGTTGCATCCCTTCACGATCTTGCTGACGATCCCGTTGGCGGTGGTAGGGGCGATTCTACTGTTCTTTCTGACGGGGACGACGATCAATATGATGGGAGTGATCGGCATCGTGATGCTGGTCGGTATTGCGGTGAACAACTCGATTATCCTAGTCGACCGTATCAACCAGTTGAAACAATCCGGCATGGAGCTGACGGATGCCATCGTGGAATCCGGCCAGCAACGTATCCGCCCGATCCTAATGACGACGCTCACGACGATCCTAGCTCTCCTGCCGATGACGTTCGGCTTCGGCGAAGGTGCTTCACTTCGTTCACCTATGGCGATCGCAGTGATCGGTGGGTTGGTGACTTCGACCGTCATGAGTCTGATGGTAATCCCGTGTGTATATTATGTATTTGAAAAAATGAAAAGGGGAAAATGAATTTTTTACTACATAGGAAGATTGCGATCTGTATGCTGTTCATAGCCTTGACAGGATTAGGCTACGTGTCGTACAAGCAGTTGCCGGTAGAACTGTTGCCTAATGCGGAGCTTCCGATGCTGTTTGTACAGGTCACCTCGGCACAGGATATGGATCCGTCGTATGTCGAGTCGGAAGTCGTGATCCCTATCGAAGGGGCTATTGGGACCATAGGTGGAGTAGAGCAAATCGAATCCCTGATCGATAGCCGCCAGTCTTCCATCAAGATTGACTTCAAGTCAAATATCAACTTCAAAATTACTGCCCTGAAGTTGCAGGAGAAGATTAACGAAATCGCCTCTTCTCTTCCCGAAGGCTTTACAGTACAGGTACAAAAGATCGATGTTTCGATGCTTGCCGGTGGCTTCATGTCGCTCCAGGTGCGTGGATCGGGTGGTACGGACCGGGTTCGTAACTTAGTGGAGAAAGAGATAAGGCCCGACCTGGAAAACATTGACGGCATCGCTTCCGTCAATATCTATGGTGGTCGCGAGAAGGCCATAGAGGTGCAACTCGATCCTGATGCCTGCAAAGCCCTCAATTTGACTCCTTCCGCTATTAGCAGCCTCTTAACACAGAATACGCAAGAGAAGGCGTTTGTCGGCTATGCCAGTGAGCCGGACGGGAAATACTTTGTCCATGTCAATTCTCCTTATACCGAAGTTTCCGACCTCGAAAACATCGTCGTTGCCTCTGGCCCCGTGTTGCTGAAAGACGTTGCCACCGTTTTCTTCGACATGAAAGAGGAGACAAGCTACAGTCGGGTCAATGGCAAAGATGCCGTTTCCGTTTCCCTGCTTGCTGACTCGCAGGCCAACTTGATCCAGCTTTCTCACCGTACGGTCGGAGTGATTGACCGTCTGAACGAGCAGCTTGCCCCGCTCGACCTCTCGATCGTCGTAGAGAATAACCAAGCGGAGACGATGGAGGATAACATTGACCAAATCATCCGCCTTGCGATCGTGGGTGGTCTACTTGCCGTCGTCATTCTCTGGCTTTTCCTGAAGAACCTACGGTTGGTGTTCTTCATCGCTCTGTCCATCCCGATTTCCGTTTATACGGCATTCAATTTCTTCTACGGGGCAGGGATTACGATCAATAGCCTTACGTTGGTTGGTATGGCGCTGGCGATTGGTATGCTGCTGGACAACAGTGTGGTAGTCTTGGAGAACATCTACCGCATCTCATCTACCGGCAATACACCCGAACGTTCCGTGACGCAAGGTACGCGCGAGGTCTGGCGCTCCATCCTTGCCGCTACCCTAACAACGGTTACGGTCTTCCTTCCATTCGTCTTTTCCGATAATTTTTTGATCAAGCTGATGGGACACCATATCGGCGTTTCCATCATCTCGACTCTCCTGATCTCTCTCGCTGTCGCCCTCCTTTTCATTCCGATGGCTACCTATACGGTACTGAGGAAGCCGGATAGGGGCACGGTCTTTTATGAAAAAGTATCTGTCACGCAGCGGCCGGTACAAATCTATCTGGTGTTGTTGAAGACCTGCATGAGGAATTCCGGTGTGACGGTCTTTGGGGCCGTCATCCTGCTGTTCCTTTGCTTGATCCTTTCTGTCTCCCTGAATATCCAGGACCGAAAAGAGGTGGAGAGCGACCGTTTCAGCATCTATGTGACGATGCCGACCGGCAGCACGCTGGAGAATGCCGACCAGGTCGTTCGTGTCATCGAGGAACGCCTTGCCGGGTTTCCGGAGAAACAAGATCTGATCAGCCGTATCCGGGAAACGGACGCCGAGCTGACACTTGTTCTCAAAGAAGATTACCGCCAGATCGGGAAGCGCAGCATCACTGACATTAAATCCGATGTGCAAACTCGCCTCCGTACCATCAACGGCGCCGAAATATCACTTTCTGAAGCCGGAAGCGGTGGAGGCAGAGGGGGAGGCGGCTCCGGGGATATGATGGGTGGCATGGGGAGCTTCATGCGTCTTTTGGGTATCGGTGAGAACCGCGAACGCATTGTGATCAAAGGCTCTGATTTTGACCTTATGCAGCGGGTGGCGGAGGATTTTCGCTATTACCTCGACGAACAGGAGTTCATCCGCAATACCCGTGTCTCCTACAGTCGCCCGCAGCCGGAGATTCGTCTCGGTTTCGACCCGATCCTGCTGACCTCCTACGATATCTCTCGCCAGAACATAGCTTCCGGCCTCACATCTCTGAACCCGGAGATTTCGTCCGGGACTTCTTTCAAGGTGGGGGAGGATACCTACGATATCATCATCCGTAACCGGACGGTAGAGGAGGAAGAGGCTGGCAAGAATCGGGACAAGACGGTGGACGACCTGCGCGAAGTGCATATACCAAGCGCTTCCGGCAGCCTGCACAGGCTGGAAGATATCGCCGCCGTGCCTCTTTGCCCCCGTGCCTCCGTCAATTATGGCCGCGGGCGTGCCCGTGTCACCCGTGTGAACCAGGACAAGCAGATTGAGTTGTTCTATTCTTTCTCGCGCGACGTTGAAGAGTCGAGAGACCTCCTCGAAGGCTACCGGTCGGATATCGACCAGTTGGTGTCGGGTTATAACCTGCCTTCGGGCGTGGCGGTCGAAGTGTTTCACGAGGAAGATATGTTTGCCGACTTCAAGTTTCTGCTGTTGGCTGCCTTTATCCTGATCTTTATGATCCTGGCTTCGGTGTTCGAGTCCTTTGTGACGCCGTTCGTCCTGCTGTTCTCCATCCCGCTGGCTGCGATCGGTTCGCTGCTGGCGTTGTTGCTGACGGGCAACAGCCTGCTGAACAATGCGAACGTGATGATCGGGTTTCTGATCCTGCTGGGAGTAGTGGTGAACAATGGTATTATCCTGATCGATTATGCCAACATTCTCCGCCGGCGAGGTTATCGCCGCAACAGGGCGTTGATGACGGCTGGGCTGTCACGTATTCGCCCGATCCTAATTACTTCCATCACGACGATCGTAGCCATGTTGCCGATGGCGATGGGTAACTCTGAGTATGCCGGAGCGATCGGTGCACCGTTTGCCATTACTGTGATCGGCGGGCTTTTCTTCTCTGCATTGTTGACGCTGATCCTGATCCCTACCGTTTGTATGGGACTGGAAAACACGCTGCAATGGTACAAGGAGCTGTCCGCGAAAGTATGGGTTCTGCACGGTTTGCTCTTTATGGCAGGAGCCGGCTGTATCTGGTTTTATGGTGGTGGCCTCCTGTGGCAGTCCGTCTATGGGGTGTTGTTGTTGGCCGGTATTCCGGGAGTGACCTATTTTATGCAGACAAGTCTCCGCCGTGCCCGTTCGAAGGTGATCGATCCGGAGACGGACATCCATATATCCGTCCGCAACCTGGTGAAGATATACGACTGGCCGGGACGTGTCAGCCGCCAGTGGAAGAGTGGCCTGCTGATCCGTCGACGGTTAGGTTTGGAGAAAAACTACCTTATACCTGCCGGATTGCCGGATGACTGTCCCGTTCCCGTGCCTGACATGGGATCGCAAAAGATCAGTCCTGATACCTCCTCTGATTATGCGGATACCACTGGTGCTTCTGCGATCCCGCTTCAGACGCGAGAAAGAGGATTCTTTATGGAACTGGGCTGGCAGTTCGTCCTGTTAGGTTTCGGTGTCTGGTTCACCTGGTTCTTTGTCGGGAACAGGTTGTGGATATTTCTTCTCTCTTTCGCAGTCTACGCCGCAACGCTTTACCTGTGGCGCAAGGTACGTGAATATCTCTATGGACGGTTTGCAGGAAGCCGGACGGTGAAATACGTTAACCGGATCATCTTTTGGGGCCTTCCTCCACTGATCCTTTTTGGTCTGTTCCACAAATTGGATAATCCGAACTTGGTGGGGACGATCGGGGTGTTGTGGGCGTTCTGCATAGCAATCTATGTGACTTCTGGCTATCTGTACGAGAAGGAAATCAATATCGAGCGTGTAAAAGGACGTTTCGCCGGGCTGCGTCGTTCGTGGTTCCGTATGGTGAAAAGTATTCCGCTGATCGGGAAACGTCGGCAGCCGTTCAAGGCACTCCGAGGCGTATCGTTCGAGATCCGTACAGGTATGTTCGGCCTCTTGGGACCGAACGGAGCAGGTAAGTCCACCCTGATGCGTATCATCTGCGGCATTTTGGAACAGAGCTACGGCAGTATCTGGATCAACGGACTGGATACGCGTGTCTACCGGGAGGAACTGCAGAGCCTGATCGGTTTCCTGCCACAGGAGTTCGGGACATACGAGAATATGTCATCTTGGGAATTTCTCGATTATCAGGCGATCTTGAAGGGCCTCGTCAATCCCGAGCTGCGCCGTGAGCGGTTGGAGTATGTCCTCCGCGCCGTCCATATGTTCGACCGTAAAGATGAGAAAATCGGTTCTTTCTCCGGCGGTATGAAACAACGTATCGGTATCGCTCTGATTCTGTTGCACCTGCCACGTATTTTAGTGGTAGACGAACCTACTGCTG
>ERZ859967.739-NODE-739-length-17017-cov-3.870534_pt1 | contig 17017 bp, 12 predicted proteins | sample MGYA00510115_ERZ859967 | MGnify/ENA primary metagenome ERZ859967 (study PRJEB30046, sample SAMN00715171) | human gut metagenome | study: EMG produced TPA metagenomics assembly of the A metagenome-wide association study of gut microbiota in type 2...
TATGGGTAGAAGGACAAACCAACCCGATCTTTTGATGGAGGTAGCTGCTATGATCGTTCTCAAAATCCTTGCCGCCCCCGTGATGGTGGCGCTGTCCCTGCTGGCCGCTATGGTCACATTCCTGTTCTGCGTGGCGTCCGCCGTGTGCGAGCTGGGCTGCATTGTGCTGACGCTGCTCTCCCTGATCCTGTTCATCGGCGGGCAGACGGTGGGTGGGATCGTGTTCCTCGTCCTTGCGTTCCTCGTTTCGCCCTTTGGCGTTCCCGCCATCGCTGAGTGGCTGGTGGACAAGCTGCACTCGGCCAAGTTCGCCCTGCGGGATTTCATCACCGGCTGATACTTCGGGACAAAATGTCCCAAAGCTCTATACAAAAGCGTCCGGGTCGTCGAGGTCGTCATAGTTGAGGATGTCCTCGTCCTCGCCTGTGATCGCCTCGTCCGGCACGTCCACCTTGTAAACGGTATAGGTTTCGTTGGGGTTGAGCTTGTCCATCCGCCGCGTCACAAGGCTGTTGAGGTCAAAAGCGTTCTTCACCTTGTCGGCCTCGGCGGTGTATTTGTAGTTTGGATGCTGCTTCAAATCGTACTTCTTGGAGTAGAACGGCGGCAGGCCCCGAAGCTGCAAAATGCACCGATCTCCGGGCATGGTGGCAAGCTCGCTGGGGGTCATCAGCTCCCGGCCCAGCCGCTGTTCGGCGGTGTCGGCCTCGTCCAGCGCAGCCTTGCGGTTTTTGAGCTTGAGTTCCAGCCCGGAGCGCACATTGGCCAGCTGTTTTTCGTTTTCGGTCAGCATCTCCCGGTAGCGGATGGTGTCGGTCAGGTCCTGCCTGGCCGTCTCCCACTGGTCGGTGCCCTCCTGCACGGCCTGCTCCAGTGCCGGCAGGCGCTGACGGGCCGTTTCCTCGGCGGCTTCGGCGGCAGCCTGTGCCACCTGTGCTTCGGTGCGCTTGGCTGTCAGGTCGGTGATCTCGGCCCGCAGGGTGTCCTTTCGGGCACCGCTGGCATTGCTGGCGTCGGCCAGCTGCTCCAGTTCTGCGTTCAGGGCGTCGATCTCCGCCGCCAGCTTCTCGCCCTCGGCTTCCATTTTGGCGGCCACGGCCCGGTGGCGCTGCAGGGCGGCATCCGCTTCTGCGCCGTCCTGCTCCCCGGCTTCGATCTCGCTGCGCAGGGAAGCGATGCTTTCCTCGTTGCGGAAGATGTCGTTTTCCAGCACGGCAATGCGGCTGTCCGAACCGCTGATCTGCTCGGTGATGCTGCGGATATCCCCATTCAGGCGCTCGACCGCAATGGTCAGCTGCTGTGCCTGCATCCGGATCTCCTCAGCCTCCTGCTCGGCGGCCTTTGCCTCGCCGTCAAAGCGCTCGTAGTCCGCCTGTGCCGTCTCGTAATCCCGCACCTGCTGGCGCACGGTATCGCGGGCCCGGTGCACGCTGTCGGTCCACAGGGTCACTTCCAGCGTTTTGCGCTGTTCGCTCAATTCCAGAAATTTCTGTGCCTTGGCGCTCTCTTTTTCCAGCGGGCCGACCCGGCTTTCCAGCTCACCCAGGATGTCCCGCAGGCGCTCCAGATTCTCGCCCGCCGCAGCCAGACGGCGCTCGGCCTCGGTCTTGCGGTAGCGGTATTTGGCAATGCCGCAGGCCTCTTCAAAGATCTCGCGCCGCTCGCTGCTCTTGGCCGCCACGATCTCCGCGATGCGCCCCTGCCCGATGACCGAATAGCCGTCGCGGCCGATGCCGGTATCCAGCAGCAGCTCGTACACGTCGCGCAGGCGGCACACCTGCCCGTTGATGGTATATTCGCTATCGCCGGAGCGGTAATATTTGCGGCCGATGGTCACTTCGTCGGCGTCCACGTCCAGCGTGTGGCCGGTGTTGTCCAGCGTCAGGCGCACACTGGCAAAGCCCATGGCGCTGCGCCGCCGGGTGCCGCCAAAGATCACATCCTCCATCTTGCCCGCCGCACGCAGCTGGCGGGAGCTGGTCTCGCCCAGCACCCAGCGCACTGCGTCCGAAAGGTTCGACTTGCCGGAGCCGTTGGGGCCCACCACGCCGGTAACGCCTGCGTCGAACCGAATTTTGACTTTATCGGGAAAGCTCTTGAAGCCCTGGATCTCCAGTTCCTTGAATACCATCGTTTTACTTTTCCTTTATCACGCCCAGCAGCTTCAGGGCCTCTTTGGCGGCATGCTGCTCGGCGGCCTTCTTGCTGCGGCCCTCGCCCCGGGCCACCCGGTCCGAGTTGAAGCGCACGGCCACTACAAAGTGCTTGTCGTGGTCCGGGCCGGACTCGCTCTCCACCACATAGCTCAGCCGCTCTTCGGGGTTCTGCTGCACGATCTCCTGCAGGCGGGTCTTGTAGTCGGCCTCGGCGTGCTTGCCCTCGGTGATGAAGGGCAGGATGAAGTTCTTTGCCACCTCCATGCCGCCGTCGAGGTAGAGGGCGGCGATGAGGGCTTCAAAGGCGTCCGACACGACGCTGGGGCGGGTGCGGCCGCCGCAGCGCTCTTCGCCGCGGCCCAGCCGCAGGTACTCGCCCAGATGGATCTCCTGCGCGAACTGGAACAGGGCACCCTCGCTGACCAGACTGGCGCGGATGCGGGTCAGGTCGCCCTCCGGCCGGTCGGCGTAGGCGTGGAACAGGTAGTCTGCCGAGACGATCTGCAGCACGCTGTCGCCCAGAAACTCCAGCCGCTCGTTGTGCTTCACCGGGGCGCGGCTCTCGTTGGCGTAGCTGGTGTGGGTGAGCGCCGTTTCCAGCAGCTCCGGGTTTTTGAACGTATAACCAATGATCGATTCCAACGGATGGCTCATATGTCATTGCTCCCTTGCATTGTGCTTTTTATTCCTCAGGTTTGTTTGCCGCCGCAAGCTCATCCAGGGCAGACTGCATGGTGCCGCACAGGTCGTTCTCCACGCAAGTCTTGGCCTGCCGGATGGCGTTCTTGATGCCCTTGGCCTTGGAGGAGCCGTGGGCCTTGATGACCGGCTGCTTGGCTCCCAGGAAGGGTGCGCCGCCGTATTCCTCGCTGTCCATCTGGTGCTTCAGGTCCGACACGCCGCCCTTGAGCAGCAGGTAGGCGATCTTGCCGCCGAAGTTTGCCAGGAACATCTGCTTGAGCATGCCCAGCAGCATCTTGGCCACGCCCTCGGTCAGCTTGAGGATCACGTTGCCGGTAAAGCCGTCGCACACCACCACGTCCACTTCGCCGTTCGGCACGTCGCGGGGCTCGATGTTGCCCACAAAGCGGATGCCCGGGGTCGTTTTCAGCAGCTGGTGGGCCTCCTTGAGCATGGGGGTTCCCTTGCTCTCCTCGGCACCGTTGTTGGCCAGCGCCACGCTGGGGTCCCTGCGGCCCTCCACCTTGTTCACATAGCAGCTGCCCATGACGGCAAAGGCGGCCAGCATCTCCGGGCGGCACTCCACGTTGGCACCGCAGTCCAGCAGCAGGTAAGCCTGCTTTTTGGCGGGCACCATGGTGGCCAGGGCCGGACGCTTTACCCCCCGGAGGGTGCGCACGATGAGGCTTGCGCCCACATGCAGTGCACCGGTACTGCCGGCAGAGACAAAGGCGTCGCCCTTGCCCTCCTTGAGCAGATTCAGACCCACCACGATGGAAGAATCCTTCTTCTGGCGGATGGCGCGGGCAGGTTCATCGCACATCTCGATGACCTCGGTGCAGTTCACCAGCTCGATGCCGTCCAGCGGGATGTTATTGTCCACCGCCGTCCTGCGCACCAGTTCCTCATTGCCCACGCCGAGGATCTGCACGCCGTATTCCTTCACGGCCTGTGCCGCGCCTTCCAGCACGGCCAGAGGGGCGTTGTCGCCGCCCATCATGTCTACAATGATCTTCATAGTTGCGCTCCTTTCTGTTCCGGGAGATCGGCCCTGTGGTTACAGGGCGGTTTCATCCAGCCACCGCTGGAAGCTGGCAACAGCGCGCTCGGCCTGTGCCATGTAACGCAGGCGCTTGTCGCGGGGACGCTTGTCCTCCGGCAGCGGGGGCAGGATGCCCATGTTCGCGCCCATCGGCTGGAAGTTCTTGTTCTCGGTGGTCAGGTACTGCACCAGTGCGCCGCACATGGTGTCCGCCGGCGGGGGCGGCAGCTCCCGGCCCTCCAGCCGGGCATAGAGGTTCCGCGCAGCCAGCAGGCCGCAGGCGGCACTTTCCATGTAGCCCTCAAAGCCGGTGATCTGCCCGGCAAAGAACACATTGGGGTGCTCCTTCAGGCACAGGCCCGCACTCAATACACGAGGTGCATCCAGGAAGGTGTTGCGGTGCATGACACCGTACCGCACGAACTCGGCATGTTCCAGGCCGGGGATCATGCTGAATACCCGCTTTTGCTCTCCCCACTTGAGGTTGGTCTGGAAGCCCACGATGTTGTACAGGGTGCGCTCCTTGTTCTCGGCCCGCAGCTGGACGTTGGCCCAGGGGCGGTGGCCGGTGTTGGGGTCCACCAGGCCCACCGGGCGCAGGGGGCCAAACCGCATGGTGTCGGCACCGCGGGCAGCCATGATCTCGATGGGCATGCAGCCCTCGTACACGGTCACGGTATCGGCCTTTTTGCCGTGGGCGTCCGGGTCGGGCCGGGCGCTCTGCTCTGCCCCGGTGTCAAAGTCGTGCAGCGGGGCACGCTCGGCCGCAGCCAGCGCCGCATGGAACGCCTCATACTCGGCCTTGTTGAAGGGGCAGTTCAGGTAGTCGGCATCTCCGCGGCCATAGCGGGAGGCGGCAAACACCTTGTTGTAGTCCAGGCTCTCGGCCGTCACGATGGGCGCCACGGCATCGTAGAAGTGCAGGCGCTCGTCGCCGGTCAGGGCACCGATCTCGTCCGCCAGTTTCCCGTCGGTCAGGGGGCCGGTGGCCACCAGGATGGGGGCGCTTTCGTCGATGTGCTCCACCGGCTGGCGGTGCACGGTGATGTTGGGGCACTCCTCCACCCGGCGGGTGACCTCCGCGCTGAAGGCGTCCCGGTCCACTGCCAGGGCTCCGCCGGCGGCCACGCGGGCCACCTCCGCCGCCTGCAGCAGCTGGCTGCCCATGCGGCGCATCTCTTCCTTCAGCAGGCCGGACGCAGAGTCCAGCCGTTCGGCCTTGAGGCTGTTGGAGCAGATCAGCTCCGCAAAGCCCTCGCTCTTGTGTGCGGGCGAGAAGTGCATCGGCTTCTGCTCATACAGGTCCACCTGTACGCCCTTACCGGCCAGCCACAGGGCCGCTTCGCAGCCCGCCAGACCGGCGCCCAGAACAGTTACTTTATAATCGCTCATGTTGTCGTTTTTTCCTTTAATCCTTCTTCGGCACCGGCATCTCAAAGCCACAGCCCTCTTTGGCGCAATAGAGCTTGGAGCCCTTGCGGAAGAGGGTGGAGCCGCACTTTTCGCACTTGGTGGCCACCGGCATATCCCAGGTCATGAAGTCGCAGTCCGGGTAGCGCTCGCAGCCGTAGTAAATGCGGCCCTTTGCGCTCTTGCGCTCCAGCATGCGGCCCTTGCCGCACTTGGGGCAGATGCCTCCGGTGTCCTTGACCAGACGCTTGGTGCCCCGGCACTCCGGGAAACCGCTGCAGGCCAGGAACTTGCCATACTTGCCCACCTTGATGACCATGGGGCGGCCGCACAGGTCGCACACCTCGCTGGAAGGCTCGTCCGGCACCTTGACCTTTTTGCCCTCCATGTTCTTTTCGGCCTGCTCCAGGCTGGCCTCAAAGCCCTGGTAGAAGTCATCCACCGTCTTGCGCCAGTCAGCCTTGCCGCTTTCCACCTTATCCAGATTCTTTTCCATCTGGGCGGAGAAGTCCACGTCCACGATGTGGGGGAACTGCTCCAGCATCAGGCCATCTACGGCCCGGCCCAGCAGGGTGGGCTTGAGCTTTTTCTGGTCGCGCTCCACATAGCCGCGGTCGATGATGGTGGTGATGATGGGCGCATAGGTGGAGGGGCGGCCGATGCCGTTTTCTTCCAGCGCCTTGATGAGGGTGGCTTCGGTGTAGCGGGCGGGCGGCTGGGTGAACTTCTGTTCGCTCTTCAGCTCCTTGAGCTTCAGCACCTGGCCCTGTTCCAGCGGGGGAAGGTTGGTTTCCTTCTTTTCCTTCTCGTCGGTGGCTTCCTCGTACAGAGCGGTAAAGCCGTCAAAGGTCACGGTGTAGCCGCTGGCCTTGAAGCGGTAGTCTGCCGCGCTCACGGTGACGGACACGGTGTCCTGCTGGCAGTCTGCCATCTGGCTGGCCATAAAGCGGCTCCAGATCATGCGGTAGAGCTTGGCGGTGTCGCCGCTGATGCTCTTGTCCACCTCGTCCGGCGTCAGGGACGGCACCGAGGGACGGATGGCTTCATGGGCGTCCTGCGCAGCGGTCGCACTCTTGGTTTTCCACACCCGCTTGTAGGGGCAGATATAATTTTCGCCGTAGGCCCCGGCGATATACTCCTTGGCAGCGGCAACGGCTTCGTCCGAGATGCGCAGGCTGTCGGTACGCATGTAGGTGATCAGACCCATAGTGCCGTGCCCGGCAATGTCCACGCCTTCGTACAGGGTCTGGGCTGCCCGCATGGTGCGGGTAGCCGTGAAGCCCAGCCGACGGGAGGCCTCCTGCTGCAGGGTACTGGTGATAAAGGCCGGAGTGGGCTGCTTGGCGCGCTTGCCCTTTTTCAGCTCTGCCACCACATACTCGGCCTCTTCCAGGCCCTTTTCGATGGCACGGGCCTCGGCCTCGTTCTTGGGCAGCAGCTTCTTGCCCTTGCTGTCGGTGGCAAGGCGGGCGGTAAAGCTCTTGTTCCCGGCACCCAGCGTCACGTCCACGTTCCAGTATTCGTCCGGCTTGAAGCTCTCGATCTCCTTTTCGCGGTCGTCGATGAGGCGCACGGCCACGCTCTGCACGCGGCCTGCCGACAGGCCCCGGCGCACCTTGCGCCACAAAAAGGGGCTGAGCTTGTAGCCCACCAGACGGTCCAGCACACGGCGGGCCTGCTGGGCGTTGAACAGATCTTCGTCGATGGCGCGGGGGTGGGCCATGCCCTCCTTCACGCCCTTTTTGGTGATCTCGTCAAAGGTGACGCGGTTGGGGGCGTGGGGGTCCAGCCCCAGGATGTTGGCCAGATGCCAGCTGATGGCTTCGCCTTCGCGGTCCGGGTCGGTCGCCAGCAGAACGCCGTCGGCGTGTTTGGCCTTGCTTTTCAGTTCCTTGATGAGCTTTTCCTTGCCTTTGATGCTGATGTACTGGGGCGTATAGCCGTGCTCCACATCAATGCCCAGCTGGGAAGCCGGCAGGTCCCGGATATGGCCCATGCTGGCGGTGACCTCGTAGTCATCGCCCAGATATTTGCCGATGGTTTTCGCCTTTGCAGGCGACTCCACGATAACCAGTTTCGCCATTCGAGTTTACTCCCATTTCAAATTTTCTTTCTTCTCTATCAGGAACGCACCGTGCAACTGCACAGTACGGGATTCTCTATTTTTATATCATACCACAGCTGTTGTGTGCTGCGCCAGCAGAAATTATACTATTTTATCACATACCGCTTGCCCGGCATGCACAGCACCCGGCCGGAAAGCTCCAGCTTCATCAGGGTGCCCAGCAGCACCGCTGTGGGCAGGCCGCTGCGCACGCAAAGCTCCTCAATGCCAAGGGGCTGCGGCCCAATGCAGGAAAGCACCTTCCGCTCGTTCTCGCTCAGAGGCTCCGGCTGCTTTGCCGTCACCGCCGCTGCGCTCTGCCGGCGCAGGCCCAGCGGGCCAAGCAGGTCAGCAGCAGAACACACAGCACGCGCTCTGCCGTCCCGCAAAAGGCCGTTTGTGCCTGCGGAATTGGGCGAGTAGATACTGCCCGGCACCGCGAACACCGGCTTGCCATAGCGTTCGGCGTGAGACACGGTGGACATGGTGCCGCTTTTCTCGCGGGCTTCCACCACCAGCAGCGCCGACGACAGCGCCGCGATGAGCCGGTTGCGCTGCAAAAAGCCCACCGGCCCCGGCGTGGACTCGCCGGGTGCGTATTCGCTGAGGATACAGCCGTTCTGCTCAATGGTATGCCGCAGGGCCACATTGGCGGCGGGGTAGGTGCGGTCGATGGGCACCCCAAGGATGCCGATGGTGGGGCAGCCGTTTTTCACAGCTGCCCGGTGCCCGGCGCTGTCCAGCCCGTCGGCCAGGCCGCTGACGATGAGCGCCCCGCTGCGGGCCAGCGCCTCCCCGATATCGGCTGCCGCCTGCAGGCCGTAGTCCGTGGGCTTGCGGCTGCCCACGATGCCCACAGCCCCCGGCTCGTTGAGCCACACCGGGTCGCCGGTGCAGTAGAGCACCAGCGGCATGTCCGGAATGCGGGAAAAAGCCAGCGGGTAATCCGGGTCGTCAAAGGGCAGGATGCGCACCCGCAGCGCGGCGCACCGGCGGGCCAGTGCACGGAACTGCTCCGGCACCAGCTGCCCGGCGCGTTTGGCTGCCGCCGGCCCGGCTGCCTGCCGGAATTCTGCGGTGTCCCGCGCTTCCCACGCTTCCTGTGCCCCGCCGAAGGCGTCCAGCACATGGCCCGCGTGGGAGCTGGCCGGGCCCAGCACAGGGGCCAGCCACAGCCAGCACAGCAGCGGGTCCGGGGCAGGCTCCGGCGGGTAAAAGCTGGTCTGCCCGGCAAGGCCGTTCACAGGCTCTCCTCCCGGAAATGCCACAGCAGGATGCTGCCCGCAATGCCGGCGTTCAGGCTTTCCACCCGGTCGGTCATGGGGATGCGCACCGTGCTGGTGCAGGCGGCAATGGTCTCGTCGGTCAGGCCCTGGCCCTCGCTGCCGATGACCACGCACACGCCGCCGGGGCAGCCGGACTGTGCCGCGCTCAGCGGCTGGGACTGGTACAGCGCAGCGGCCAGGCAGGTGATGCCCTTTGCCCGCAGCTGTGCCACAGCCTGCGGCATGGCCCCGGCTTCAATGACCGGGATGCGCACGGCCGCGCCCATGGAGGCCCGCAGGGTCTTGGGGGCCCACACGCTGGCGCAGCCGTCGCTCAGCAGCACGCCGTCAAAGCCAAAGGCGGCCGCACTGCGCAGCAGCGTGCCCACATTGCCGGGGTCCTGCACCCGTTCCAGCGCCAGATAGCGCCCGCCGGTGTGCACCTCGTCCAGCGTGTGCACCGGGGTGCGGAACACCCCGAACACCCCCTGATGGGTGCCCACATCGGCCAGCTTGTCCGCCACATGGTCCTCCACCAGATAGTGCTCCCCGGGCAGGTCGGCCAGCTCCGGGCAGCGGGCCATGGCGTCCTCGGTATAGAATAAGGTCTCCAGCTGCGCACCGCGGGCCAGCTCCGGGCACAGCTTGCGCCCCTCGGCCAGAAAGCGGCCCTCGCTGCGGCGGAAGGCCGCACTGGAGGAAAGGCGGCAGGCGTATTTGATCTTCGCGTTTTCCCGGCTGGTGATTTTTTCGTCCATCTGTGTTCTCAACCTTTCGCTTCTGATGCGTTCAAAACTCGTCTGCCGCCCTGTTTTTTTGTGCGGCGCAGGGGGCAAAATGCAAAAAAGGGCCGCGTCTGCCACAAAAATCGCTTCGCGGCAGGGCGCAGCCCCGAACATGTTTCTTCCCGCCGCAAAAAGCCCCAGATACAAAACGGACGCCCGCGTATGCGCGCGGGCGTCTCGTCAGAAGTTTGATCAGGCGTTCTTCACGGTCTCGACCAGAGCAGCAAAGCTCTTGGGATCGTTGATGGCCATCTCGGACAGCATCTTGCGGTTCAGCTCGATGCCTGCCTTCTTCAGGCCAGCCATGAAGGAGGAGTAGTTCATGCCCAGAGGACGAACTGCGTTGTTGATGCGGCAGATCCACAGGTTGCGGAACTGACGCTTCTTCATGCGGCGGCCTGCCAGAGCGTAGTTGCCGCTCTTCATGACCTGCTGCTTGGCCATCTTAAAGTGCTTGCTCTTGCAGCCGTAGAAGCCCTTGGCCAGCTTCAGCATCTTCTTACGACGTTTGTGGGTCATGGTTGCGCCTTTGATACGTGCCATTTTTTATATCTCCTTTAGTATCTCGTAGAATGTCTGTTTGCTTGCGGCTCGCTCTTAGGCGTAGGGCAGCATGCTCTTGATGGTGGCTGCGTTGGTCTTGTCAACGTAGTTGGGCTGACGATAACCACGGGTCAGCTTGGTGGTCTTCTTGGTCAGGATGTGGCTGCGGAATGCGTGGCCGCGCTTGATCTTGCCATTCTTGGTCAGCTTAAAGCGCTTCTTAGCGCCGGAGTGCGTCTTCAGTTTCATCTTAGCCATTTTAGTTTCCTCCTAAAATTAGTCCTTATTGGGTTTCGGGATCAGCAGAATGGACATCGTACGTCCCTCCAGAACCGGCTGCTTGTCCATGCTTGCCTGCGGCAGAGCCTCGGCAAAGCGCTTGAGCACGTCGGCACCCAGGGCACTGTGCGCCATCTCACGGCCGCGGAAACGGATCGAAACCTTCACCTTATGGCCAGCTGCCAGGAACTTGGCAGTCTGGTTCAGCTTGGTGTTGAAGTCGTTGGTGTCAATGTTGAGCGAGAGGCGGGTCTCTTTGACTTCGACCACCTTCTGGTTCTTCTTGGCTTCCTTCTCCTTCTTCTGCTGTTCAAAACGGTACTTGCCGTAATCCAGCACCTTGCACACAGGCGGAACGGCCTGCGGTGCGATCTTGACCAGATCCAGCCCGGCGTCCTCAGCAGCGCGCATGGCCACCTGAATGGACACAACGCCCTTCTGCTCGCCGTCAACTCCGATCAGGCGAACTTCACGGTCACGGATCTGACCGTTGATCTCCAGTTCCTTCGACTTTCCAGCGGTAGCGATAATGAATGCACCTCCAAACAAAATCCATAGTGTTGCAATATTGGCAATAGAAAACGCGGTCGCCCAGTTTCTGGACAGCCGCGCAAAAATTCACACAAAGCCGCGATCTGCTCAAAGAACAGATGCACTTGGGTATAGCCCGGGGATTCTGACCCCACAAGGCGAGCGCGGCACAGGCCGTAGCTGCTTTCTTTACCCGGTTATTTTACCACAGCCGCAGGGGCCTGTCAAGCACTTTTTATGCGTTTTACGAGAAAAATATGAATCGTCCTCATACCTCGATCAACCTGCCCAGTTCCAGCGAGTAGATGCCTTTATAGGTCACCGGCTTCGGGGCAAAGCGTTTGCCGACGGCCAGCGCGTACAGGTCCAGCTGGGGTTTGTAGGCCCGCACAAAATCCGCGGCTGTTTTGCGGCGGTCGGTCTTGTAGTCCAGCAATTCCAGATGGTCCGGGTACACCAGCACAAGGTCTGCGATGCCCTGCACCAGCACCTGCGCTTCCGGGGCCGTGTCCGGGGCCGGGCTTCCCTGGGCGGCAAGCACCTCGGCGGCGGGCAGTGCCGTGATGAATGCCAGCTCCCGCAGCACCTGCTGTGCCGCGCAGATCTTTGCAAAGGCCTCGCTCTGCACAAAGCGGCGGATGCGCACGGCATCCAGCTTTGCGGCGATCTCTGGTGCGGTGAGCTGTGCAGCCGCCTGCCGGTCACGTTCCGCTCCGATGGCTTCGTCCAGCGTCCCGGCTGCTTTTGCCTCTGCCAGCGCCGCAAAATCGGCGTGCTCCAGAAATGCATGCAGGGCCGTGCCCATCTCGGCGGCGGTCAGGCCGTCCTTTGAGAGGAAGCCCGGCCGCTCCAGTGTGGTCTGCTCCGCCTTGTGCACGATGCTGGTCACGCTGACCTTGGCAGGCACCCCGGCCAGGGCAGCCGCCGGGTACTGCCAGGCAAAGCCCTCCCGCAGCTGTTCCACAAGGGCCGGGTCTGCTGTTGCCGGAGCGGCCGGCTCCAGCTCTGCAGGATGCTGTTCCTGCTCCGGCTGTGTCGTTTCCGGCAGGGTGATGGCCACCGTACTGCGGGTGTCCGCAAAGGGCAGCTCCAGATCCCCTGCCAATCGCCGCAGCGGCCCGCCGCAGGGATGCACCAGCAGCGCCGCCCGCAGCCAGTCGGCAAAGCAGTTTGCCTGCCCGTGCAGGGTGGAGCCCGCCCCCGCCGCCAGAAACGCCGCCGCTTTGGCAAAGGGGTTCGCGGTCTTGCCGATGCCCAGCGGCACCGTGAGGATGAGCCTGTCCTGTGCGCGGGTCAGGGCCACATACAAAAGGCGCATCTGCTCGCTGCGCAGTTCCCTGGCGTGGACATTGGCCAGCGCGGTGTAGGCGGCGGTCTTATAAGCGCCCTCGCCGTTCTCCGGCCGCAGCCGCAGCCCCGCGCCGAAAGCGCGGTGCACCAGCACCGGCTGGCGGATATCCGAAGCGTTGAACTTGCGCGCCGTATCCCCCACGAACACCACCGGGAACTGCAGGCCCTTGGAGCGGTGGATGGTCATCACGGTCACACAGCCGGGCCTTGCCCCGCCGGGGGTGGTGTCCTGTCCGGTGGAACCGGCCAGCGCCGCCGCGTCGATGGCGCGCACCAATGCCGAGATGCCGCCCGCACCGGACGCCGCGCAGAAGGAGGCGAACCGCCGGGCATCCTCCCGGCGGCGGGCACCGTTCTCGGTCACCCCCAGTGCGGCAAGGTAACCGGTGGTGGCAAAAATTTCTTCCAGCAGCTGCTCTGCAGGCACGCTGCGGGCCATCTGCCGCAGGGCCGTGAGCTTGTCGTAAAAATCGTTCACCTTTTGGGTAAAGGGGTCCTCCGCCGGGCCTTGCCGCGCCAGCAGCAGCGCACCGTACAGGCTCATGCGGGCGGGCTTTCCGGCATTTCCGGCGTTCTGTTCCTTCTGCAGCGCGGCGCTCTGTGCCCGCAGCCGCACCAGGTCGTCATCCGTAAAGCCGAACACCGGCCCCAGCATGGCCGCAGCCAGATAGATATCCTGCGCCGGGTTGTCGATGACCTTCAGCAGCGAGATGAGCGGCCGGATGTGGGGTGCTTCCATCAGGTTTTCCCGGGCGTCGGCATACACCGGGATGCCCCGGGCCGTGAGAGCTTCCACATAGGCCGGGAAGTCCCCGCGGGCCGAAAGCAGGATGCAGCAGTCCTCGTACTGCACCGGGCGGGTCGTGCTGCCCTCCCGCACCGGCTCCCCGGCGGCCACCAATTCTTCGATGCGCCGGGCGATCCATGCTGCGTCGGTCTCCGCTTCATCGTCCGGCAGAAACTGTGCTTCCACGCTGCCGGGGTAGTCCCCCGGTGCGCCGCACCCCAGCCGCTGCCCATCGCCGTAAGCGGTATCGCCCAGCTGCGGGGTCATGAGCTGCTCAAAAATGAAGTTGATGCCCTCCACCACCTGCGGGGCCGAACGGAAATTCGCATCCAGCGCCAGCAGGGCGTTCTGCCCGGCAGCACCCTCCGGCGGGCGCGGGCGGGCCGCCCCGCCGGGCAGGGCCGGCCAGCGGTCCAGCTTTTCCCGGAAGATGCTGGGGTCGGCCTGCCGGAAGCGGTAGATGCTCTGCTTCAGGTCGCCTACCAGAAAGAGGTCATCCCCCGCCGGGGAGGCAAGGCAGCGGTACAGGGCATCCTGCAAAGCATTGGTGTCCTGATATTCGTCCACCATCACGGCAGCATAGTTCTGCCGGATGCTCCCGCACAGCGGGGTGGGGGTGCCGTCCGGGCTGCGCAGCAGCCGCAGGGCAAAGTGTTCAAAGTCGCTGAATTCCAGCAGCTTGCGCTCCCGCTTTTTGGCCGAGAACCGGGCGTCGAAATCCCGCACCGCCGCAAACAGGGCCTGCAGCCGGGGCAGTGCCGCCTGCCGGTCGGCTTCCGCTTCTTCCTCGCTGCAGGAGACAAGCTCCGTGATCCGGGCAAACAGGTCGGCGGCCTCGTCGGCACGGGTCTTGATGGCCGTCTTGTGGTCGCCCTTCAGCCGTTTTTTCATGCCCTTCAGGCCGGGCTGCTCTTCCATGCCCAGCACAAAAGGGGTGAGCCGGTCGTACAGGGGCGTCCACTCCCCTGCCTGTGCCAGCCGCTCCACCTCGCCCAGCAGGGCGGCAGAGCGTTCCAGACGGCCCTGCGCGTCGGCGTATTTTTCGGCCACCGCCGCTTCTGCTTTCCGGATGGCCGCCGGGGTCTTTTTCTCTCCGGCCTCCGCCATTTCCTGGGCATAGTCCTCCCGGCAGTCCTGCTGGGCGGCGCACAGCAGCTCGCGGGCCGCCTTTGCATCGCGGGCTGCCTGCGCCAGCAGCAAGTCATGCCAGCAGGTGACGTCAAAGCCGTTTTCCTGCTGCCATGGAGCCAGAAATTCGTCCAGCTTGCGGTCGTAGTCCGGCAGCGCCCGCAGGAAATCATACACCTGCAGGATGGTGTCCCCCGCCGGTTTGTCGGTGCGGCCCTTGCCGTACAGGTCGGCAAAGGCGCAGAAATCCGGGTCCGCGTAGGCGTGCTCCAGCGTTTCGGCCAGTGCCGCCGTGCGCAGCAGCTCCACGCTGCCGGGGTCTGCCGGGGCAAAATCCGGCGGGATATCCAGCGCCTGAAAATGCTTGTGCAGCAGGTCCAGACAGAACGCGTCCATGGTGCAGATGGGTGCACGCTGCAGCAGCATGCGCTGGCGGCGCAGGGCCGTGTTGCCCGGCTCCTGCTGGCAGCGGCGCAGCAGTGCCTGCCCGATGCGGGCCCGCAGCTCCGCCGCCGCCGCATTCGTAAAGGTGACGATGAGCAGCCGGTCGGCGTCCACCGGGTGCTCCGGGTCGGTGATGAGGCGCACAGCGCGCTCGGTCAGCACCGCCGTCTTGCCGCTGCCGGCCGCCGCACTCACCAGCAGCGCCCCGCCCCGGTCGTCGATGGCGGCACGCTGGGCAGGCGTCCATCTGGGTTCGCTCATGTCGGTTCCTCCTCATCCTCTGCTGCTTCCGGCTCAAAGGGCTTTGCCGGGGCTTCCAGGCCCCGCTCCCCGATGCCGGTCTCATGGCAGCAGATAAAATCATAATCGCACCAGGCACAGGGGCTGCGGTTGGTGCTGGCCACCAGCGGCTCGGCAGCGATCTGCCCGCCGTACAGCTGCTCGCCCATCCGGGTGACGAGGTCATCCAGATGCAGCCGGATGCGGTTGAGCTTGGCGATGTCAGCACGCTTGTCCTTCTGGTAAGGGCTGGGCGCGCCGTTGCGGTAGCCGAAGGGCAGATACCGGCCCGTCTCATCCGCGTCCATGGCATCGAACACCTTCTGTTCGTCCCGCACCAGACCGTCCAGCTGATATTCCACGCTGCGGGCGGCCTTTTCGCGGGTGGTGGTCTCCGGGGCGGGGTCGGCCAGCAGATACAGCACGCCCGCCGGTTCCGCCCCGGTAAAGCGTCCGCTGGGGTCGCGGGTCAGGCTGAACAGGTACAGCAGCATCTGGCAGTCCAGCCCGCAGTACACTTCTTTCAGGTCCAGTTTCTTGGTGCCGGTCTTGTAGTCCACCACCCGCACCCAGCGGGTGCCGTCCTCTTCCACCCACTCGTCGGCGCGGTCCACCGTACCGATGAGCTGCACGGTGCGCCCGTCCGACAGGTGATACAGCTGCCCGGGCACGGCGTCGGCCCCGCTGCCGATCTTCAGCTCACAGGCCACCGGACGGAACCGGGACTGGTTCTGCTCGTCCCGCAGGTAGCACAGCAGGCCGGTCATGCTCTTTTTCAGCCGGGAGAGCAGGTAGGCAAAGCGGGCCGTGTCCTCCGGCAGAAAGCGCTTTGCATACTCGTCCACCAGCAGCCCGGCCAGCGCGGCCATGGCTTCGTCGTCCAGTTCCAGATAGGGCTGCAGGGCCGCACAGGGGTTGTCCGGCCCCGGGTGGGGGTCCAGTGCCATCTGCAGCACCCAGTGCATCAGGGTGCCGCTCTGGTCGGCGGAAAGCTCCGCCCGTTTGCGGGGCTTCAGCCCCAGCACATATTGCAGAAAATAGCCGTACCGGCAGGTATAGTATTTTTCCAGCTGGCTGGGCGAGACGCGGAGCCTCCGGCCCAGCAGCGTTTCCAGCGCGGGCAGGTCGTACACCTGCCGGGGCGGGTTCTCTTCCATGCGGTGCAGCAGGGCAAGGCCCTTCGGCTGCCCGGCACCGGGGGTATGCAGGGCCTCGGTCAGGCTGGCGCGCTCCACATCGGTGAGCAGCCAGCCGCCGCCCAGCGTGTCCAGACCGTCCGCCGGGGTGGCGGCAAGGTCGGTCAGCTCCAGTTCCGGGGCAGCCGGGTGCAGTGCATCCACAAGGGGCTCCACCACCGCGCACAGGGTCTGGCCCTGTCCCTTGGGCCAGCTGAGCCACAGCCCCTTTGCCGGGGCAGTGAGCGCTTTATAAAAACACACCTGCTCCCGGATGACCCGGTTCTCAAAGCAGTCCGGCAGTTCCACCTGCTGGGCCATCAGTGCGTCACGGTCGGCGTGGGTCAGCAGGCCGCTCTCGGCCGGTGCACAGGGAAACTCCCCTTCTGCCAGCCCCAGCACGAACACATAATCCGGCGCGTCCAGACGCATCTTGCCCGCGCTGGCCAGCACCACGGCGTCCAGTGTCTGGGGGATATGCCCCAGGTCGGACGAACGCAGCAGCAGGCCGAACAGGTCCTCGTACTCAGCCACGGTCACGCTCTGCTGCCCCAGCAGGCTGGCCATCTCGTCCAGCAGCTGCATCACCACGTTCCACTCGCGGGCGGCTTCCTCTGCCGCCGGGATGCCCCGTGCCGCGCGGATATCCTCCACCAGCCCGGCCTGCTGTTCCTCGGCCCCCAGCTCCTTCAGGCAGAAATAAACAGCCCGGCTGATCTGCTCCGCGTTGCCGCCCTTCACCTTTCCGCGCAGGGTGTCCACGGCGTTCACCAGCTTCCGGCGGGCGTCCTCGGCCCAGGCAAGATTCTGCCGGTCCTCGTCGGTCAGCTCGTTTTCACCAAAGCCCTTTGGGTTTTTGGTGAATTCGGCCCGCCAGGCCGCCGCATTGGGCGACCAGGTGTAGGCATAGTTTTCCAGTGCGCACTGGCTGTCCCGGTCCAGGTCCACCAAGCCGGTTTTCAGCAGGCGCAGCAGCGCCGTGGTGGTCAGACCGCCGCGCAGCAGATCCAGCGCTGCATGGATCGCACGGGCCGGGGCGGGGTTTTCCGGGGCTGTGT
>ERZ859967.747-NODE-747-length-16833-cov-2.678150_pt1 | contig 16833 bp, 11 predicted proteins | sample MGYA00510115_ERZ859967 | MGnify/ENA primary metagenome ERZ859967 (study PRJEB30046, sample SAMN00715171) | human gut metagenome | study: EMG produced TPA metagenomics assembly of the A metagenome-wide association study of gut microbiota in type 2...
CGCTCAGAGTAACGCTACCTACACCTTCCATGCTGGCACGCAAACGGTCACAATCCACATGGATATCAGCTTTACCTACACCTTCCATCTTTACAACTAAAGATTTACAGGTCAGGTCTTTCACATTCACTTTACCCACGCCTTCTATCTCGAACTTGACATCATTCAGTTTCAGCGCACCTTCGCAATTGAAAGAGCCTACACCAGTAAACTCTACATCTTTCAGATCGGGTGCACTCAGATAGATGGTCACCCCTTTGTTGCGATTATTATCACCATCTTTCTTATTCTTGAAACCGATAATCAAGCAATCTCCTTTCACTTCTGTAGTAGTAGTGGTTACATACTCTTCCCTACCTTCTATTTTCAGAGAATACGAATTACTCTGCGTGAAATACACCGTCGCTACAGATGTGACCTTTACAGAAGAAAAAGCTTCCACCTTACGAACTTCGCTTACCTGCGGGTCCTTTTCATTAGCTGCGTATACTGTGCCGGCTACTGCGGCAAATAATAAACTCAAAGTTATAAATAAAGTCTTCATAAGTTTTGCTATTTAAAATTGTTTTTACTATTCTCTTTTCTATTCTTCATGTAAAGCTTCAGCCGGCTGTATTTTCATCGCCTGCCGCGCCGGAAACCAAATACCCACCATCACCATAAGTGCTATCAAGAACCAAGCCGCTAAAGAACCAAGCAGGAAGCGTACAAAACTCCACTCTACCGGCCAGGTAGAAATAAGCTCCGTTCGTCCTATGGTGAATTCTGCGATTCCTATATTATAACAGATAATCATGGCAGGGATTGTTACTAATGCCAGCAACAATAATCCTTCGCCCGCCAGTAACCTGAACACCTGATTCTTTGTACTCCCCATTGCCAGTCGTAAGGCGATCTCACTGCGACGACGACGAGTGCGGAACCAGAAAGTGCCTATCAATCCTAAAAATACATTTACAAGCAAAAAAAGCACAACAATAGCCTGGCTATTCACTTTATCCGTATCACCGTTCATGACTTCAAATTGCAGTTGCTGTTCGGTATAAGGTACAGCATCAGCCACAAACAGATCGTCTACATCCAGTCTTGGCGCAATCTCACGAATGAAATTTGTACGATAATCCGGACCATCGGCAGCAGGTTTCACACGAAAGACTATCTGTGCCCACTCGTCGGTAAAATGTCTCTTAATCAGATTTTCATCCATACGATAGAAAAAGCAAGGAGCATCACTTCCATAGCGATAGGTTCTAAAAGCTTCAATCTTTCCACCTTGCGTGACGACTGATGTGGAGTCACCGTACTTGCTCAATGGTGTATCCAACGAGAACGTCGGCATCCTTTTCTGAAAACGGTCGAAAGCAGCCTGACTCAACATCACATTGTCCCACCCTGAAGGAGTCTCCACAAAGGGACGTTGCGGATCATCACTCATGCGGAAAACGTTAATGTATCCACCAGTGGTATTGATGATACGTGCATTTACACCTATAGTATCTTGTGCAGCCAATGAACTGTAACTGTTGCTTCCGTGCATCGGCAAACTCCAGTAACACAGGGCAGCTGCTTCAACGCTGGGTTCCTGCTCCAATTTCTTCAATGCACGCAGATATCTGTCGGCATTTGTCAAAGTTGTATCACTTGTAGCGCCGCCTATAATCGTTGTAAGTCTATATACGTGGTCAATGTTGTAACCAAGAGGACGGTAAAAGGTGTACTTGAGGCAACCCAATGAGTCACAAAGGAACCACATCACGACAAACACCAGGAACAGTTCAGCCAGCACCCATCCGTTACTGCGGAAACGCGACCAAATCATGCGTAGATTATGTAATATGAATTTCATAAGGTCTCCTTTTTATTTATCGTTCAATGAGTCTACAATTGTACGGCGGGTGGCAAGCCAAGCGGGTAATCCTGCACTCAACAGATTAATCACCAGACAAAAAACAAAAGCCAATACAAACACCATCGGACTGAACAAAGCGTCCATACTTAAACTGAAATCACCTGCCGTACCGATATTCTGGCTATTAGTGAACAGCCACGTACGCATAACGTAAACAGCAAGATAACTGAATACCAACCCTACTATGCCTCCTATCAATGTAAGTACCAGATTCTCATTCAATATCTGACGGATAAGCGTGCTACCGGTTGCCCCGAAAGCTTTGCGTACACCCAGTTCACTGACGCGTTGCTGCATACGACTATTGCTCAGCCCACACAAATTGAGCGAAGGTACCAGCAAAATGATGAAAAGAGCAATTCCATATTGCAGATAAAGCATCGGCAGATCCGGTCCTACATTAGCCCAAACATGGTTCACGTGCGCCACAATATTGTCAGGTTGCTCCATAATGTCCATCTGCATTTCTTCCAGACCGGCATTGACATCCTTCACTCTTTTCTCAACTCCTTGCCTGATAGCAGGAAAATCATCAGGAGTACGTGCCAATACTGCAATCGTTTTTCCACCCAGATAGCTCCACCAACCAGTTACTTTCAATTCATCGGTATGGTACAACCCCCATACTTGAGCATAAGCATCTTTGGCAGTAACAGAAACATCCTTCACAACTCCGATGATACGCGACAGTTCTCTATTCAGCAATATTTGCTGCCCAATAGCCTCTGTTGTTCCAAAAAGTTTTCGGGCCACAGAAGCACAAATAACGATAGAGCGCATATCTCCTCCCCGATCGGCTTCAGTGAGAGCTCTTCCACCAAGAAACTGCATACTGAAAACTTTCCAGAATTCAGGATCAGTATTCATTGCATCAACTTTCAATCGGTTGTTACCATCAGCTAAAGATACCAGTGCAACATCTGCCGCTGTAAATGCAGTACAAGCTTCCACTTCCGGAATTGGCTGTATGCACTCTTTCATAAACGCAGCCGAAGGAGTGCTATAATTATTCCTATCCTTATTCTCTTTTCCCTGCATGTGCATAGCAGAGAAATACAGACAGCGGCTACGGTTCACTTCCGGCTCCAAGTCAGCATACTTCGTCTGCCAGGTAATCACGATAGCCATAATCATGGTGATGGCAAAAGCCGTACCCAGTATGGATATAGTGCTCAGCAACGGATTTTGCCTCAGGATCGTAAAGGCTTGACGAATAGTTTGCATCATAATAATTACGAGTTACTAATTACAATTCTTATTCTACCTGGCGTCCGTCGAAGAAGCGCACGGTACGGCTTGTCTGCTTTGCCTGTTCCTCATTATGGGTTACCATTACAATGGTACGTCCGTCTTCCTTATTCAACTGATGCAGCAGTTCCATTACCTCAGCACCCATCTTAGAGTCTAGGTTACCGGTCGGCTCATCGGCAAGAATGATCTCAGGATTACCGATAATGGCACGGGCAATAGCTACACGCTGACACTGACCACCGGAGAGTTGTGTAGGCATGTGACGCATACGATGGCTCAAACCGACCTTTGCCAACACCTCTTCTGCCAAGTGGCGGCGTTCCTTTGCAGACACCTTTCTATATAATAAAGGAAGTTCTACATTATCGAGCACATTCAATGAGTTAATCAAGTGGAAAGACTGAAACACAAAGCCCAACTTCTTATTACGGAAAGCAGCCAGTTGCTTATCCTTCATACCATCTGTACGAGTACCACCAATCTCAATGATCCCACTCGTGGGGGCATCCAAAAGCCCTATAATGTTGAGCAATGTAGATTTTCCACAACCGGAAGGTCCCATAATGGCAACAAACTCTCCCTGACTGATTTCTAAACTTACTTCATTCAATGCAGTGGTCTGTACGCTTTCCGTACGGAATATTTTGGTGAGGTTAATTATCTTAATCATAATCGTATATTGTATTGTTATTATCTTAAACATTTATTTATTCATATCTCAAGGACACTACCGGATTTTGCGAAGCCTTCCGCCAGGTTTGCCCAATGACCGTAAGCAAAGTAACCCCTGTAATGACTGCTCCTGCCAATATGAACAACCACCAACTTATGGCAGTCTGATAAGCAAATTCGCTCAGCCAACGGTACATAAGGTAATATCCAATGGGAGATGCCACAACAAAAGCAATTCCCACCCATTTCAGATATTCCATACAGAACATCTTTACAATCCGGTTGGAATGGGCACCGTTCACTTTACGCACACCGATTTCTTTTGTCCGCTGTTCCGTGGAGAGGGTAACCAGTCCAAATACACCCAGCATAGCTATAACGATGGCCAATACAGTGAAGAATAGCAACATCCGGCTTTGTTGATGTTCCTTGGTATAGTTCTTATTCAATGCATCAGAAAAGAACTGATAACTGAAATCCTTTACGAACAAATCATCCTGTACAGCCATCTCTTCGTATTTTCTCTGAATGAATTTCAGAGTCTCCTGCCGATGTTCGGGAGCTATCTTTATATGCATATACGATAATGCTTCCGGAGAATAATAAAGAATAGCAGGCTTTATCTTCTCGCGCAGAGACTGGAAATTGAAATCTTTCACCACTCCTACAATATGCATCTTGCCCCAGGTACTCATTTGTAACTCCATACCGATAGGATCAGCTACCTTCATACCCTTCCAGGCAGCCTCATTAATTACAATACCGGGATTCCTGTCTCCCCAGTATTTTCCAAAATCAGATTCCAGCAATTTCCCTTTTATCAACTCCAAACCAAATGTCTTACTAAAATCCCCATCGGCAAATACTATTACCATTTTTAGTGAATCTTCCTGCCCGTCTATATTTGTCCAACGGAATAGGCTACCGTCTCCATGGGCTTCACCTTCTCCAAGGCTCTCGATAGGTGCTCCCATAGATATACTTTTCACATTTGGATTTCTCAGTAATTCTTGCTTGAATCCAGCCACATTATACCACAAACTGGTATAGACGGATACCACATTTTCCTTGTCAAGTCCCAAATCTTTGTTTTGCATATAGTGGAGCTGTTTAAAGACGATAGCAGTCAGCAACATCAGCGTAAGAGCTATAAAAAACTGTATGCACACCAATCCTTTGATAAGTCCTCCTTTCTTTCCTGTTTTCTGTCCACCTTTAAAAGCAAGTAATGGATTGATGGAAGAAAGATAAAAAGCCGGATAACTTCCTGCCAGACAGCCTATTCCCACTATGCCGAACAATATATAAAAGAAGACAGCCCAACTCAGCCGCAGTGAGATTTCCGTATCCATGAACTTATTGAATAACGGCAACATCAATTCTGTCAAAGCTAAAGCCAATATCAGAGATATAAATGCCTGTACCAGACTTTCCGAAAGAAACTGTGAGATCAGAGTCTTTCGCTTGGCGCCTGTTATTTTGCGTACGCCTATTTCTTTATAACGCATGGAAGCCCGTGCCGTAGAAAGTGTTGTAAAGTTGAAGGCGCCCATAAAGATAACTAATATAGCCAGAGCTGTAAACAGATAAATAGTGGCCATGTTACCATGATTCTTTACGCAAGGATCGGGAAAAGTAGTATGCAGATGAATATCTTTGACTGATTGAAAACGCAACAAAGTTCGCTTTTCCCCAAACTTACTAAGCGCCCGACTCATGCTTTTCAATTCCTGCTGATACATTTTTCCTTCGTCACCAGCCTTCATCTTTACATATACATGGATACTCTCACGAAAATGATCCCAATTATGACCCATCATCCCCATGCCATAAGCCTCCATCGGATAAACAATATCAAACCGGATATGGCTCTTTGAAGGTATTTTCACCACTGCAACTACATTATAGATTCTTTCTCTTCCATATCCGCTATAGGTTAATTTCTGTCCTACTGCCAGTCTCTTACCAAACATTTTCCGTGCCGTCGATTCCGACAAAACGACATTATCAGGATTATTACTTATATACTCCGGATTTCCTTCCAACACCGGAAAAGGAAATATTCGAAAGAATACAGAATCAACATATAGCCCATGTCCGCTGATCTTTTTATGACTTTCCGTCTCAAATGTATGCAACTCTCCATACTTAATAGCTGTAGCTTCCTCTACTTGTGGAAAGTCTTCACGAAAGACTTTAGTAAGCGAACGTACCGTCGAAGGAGACTCTTTTATTTCCCCACTCGGCTCCCGCTTCACCTCGATAGTCCGGTAAACGCGATTCACCTCGGGAAAGCAGTCATCATACGTCAGTTCGTCCACCACCCAAAGGTAGATGAGGAACGCTGCCGCCATGCCGAATACAAAACCCAACATATTGATGGAAGAAAACAAGAAACTCCGCTTTATAAGCCGAAGCGCAACTTTCACATAATGCTTTATCATCTGTTATTCTCCTATTTTTTATTATTCTATGGTTAGCACTATCAACTCATCATCCGGCACGTCCTGCCCTTTCAAAGCATCCGGATATTTGTCTTTCATATTCATTGCATCGAGACAGGTGAAAAGTATATTTCCTACTGCTCCTTTGGGATAGAACGACACATTTTGCTCGCCATCGGCTGGGAAACACGGAAAATCGAGTTCTACCTTATCAGCTTCATGAGGCAGGGAAAAGAAGTTTCCGGATGTTTTATCATATATCAGCGAATAAAGAGAAACCGATTTCGCTTTTCGTGCGTTAGGCGAATCGTATCCTTTCGTAAGCCTGATAAACAGATAGCGATCCGTCTCCAACCACTGATCTACAAAATAAAAATCATCCACATTACTGCCACCTATGACCTTCTGTCCAACGGCACGCTGCAAAGAGCCGAAATCCAATCGATAAATAGCCTTCAGCGTGGAAGCGTTTTCTAATTGGTAAAGCGTATTATCATAAGCCAGGCGTATCCGCGTTTTGCCTTGATAATCATAAATATTCCATGGTTCTCCGCTCCGTACCGAACCGGATCTTCCCGAAGGGGCATAGTCAGGCAAATGGGTAGGATCGAAATAGCACAAGGTATCTCCTTTTAGTCCATTGGTGTAAAAACGACTGGAGTAAGGTATGCCACGCATGAAACCCTCCGTCGTAAACTTAAACAAAACCCTATGGCCCAGATTCCCCTGTAAAGGGATACTGTTTGTTATATCTTTCTCTATCAAAGGCTCTGTGGCAGCTGTTAAAACATCCCAGGGAAGAAAGGCCAGAAAAGTTCGGGAACTATTCCTCTCATGCTCATATACTGTATACGCCCCCTGAACTTGCTTGTGAGTTGCATTATAATAGACACTCTGCAACAGGGCGTTCAATTGAAAAAAGAATCTTTTCCCATTGCGTTGAAATTCAACATCATTTTTGAACAACTGCTTGATAAGCTTAAAGTCCTTATCCAACAAGTAAATTCCTTGATAACTATTCAATAAGTACCCTTCTTCCATTGCTGTAAAACTCCCTCCCATTGGTACCAATGCTCCTGTACGGTGGATACGAAGTGTACCGAGTTCGCTAACTTTCATAGAACGTACATTCTTCAACGCAGCCTGTACATTAAGGGTTTTCACTCCGGCAGTTTCTATCTTGGCCTGATATTTTACTCCAACGGGAGGTGTATAATCTTCCGCAACTTCCGGCATTGCAGCAGAAGCCGCCTTCACGGCCGTTTCATGTTGCATGGCTTGCTCGTCCAAAGTCCGGACAATTTCATCCTTATTCATACCCGGATTCTTAGAGCTACAAGCTATAAAAGAAACAATTAATACAATATAAATCAGTTTTTTGTGTAGCATATGTTTTTCGTATTCGTTTACTTTAAATATAGATGGCAACAACCATACCAAATGGTTAGACAGTTAATATACAAAGATTTATCTAAATACTTTCTACTCAAAATTGCACGATATCGTACACCGAATGCACGCTTCCGTACACTACTATCTCGAAAACTTTCTATATCTTTGCAATGGGTACGCGTTCGTCCGCCTAATCCGTGTCGTCCACGTACCAATCTTCACCAACAAGTCAAACCAATCCTTTTGAATTATGATGAAACGAGGTAAAATCTTAATCGTAGATGATAATGAAGACATCCTCTTCACCCTGAAAATGCTGCTGCGCCCTATTGCAGAAAGCATAACCACTCTAAATGACCCAAGAGAACTGTTACCTATCATTTCACGTACCCGTTTCGATGTTATCTTGCTCGACATGAATTTCCGTCAGGATGCTGTCAGTGGCAAAGAAGGATTTCATTGGCTGGAAGAGATACTGAAACTGGATGCAAAAGCAGTCGTTATCTTTATCACAGCCTATGCAGATACAGAGAAGGCTGTACAAGCTATAAAACAAGGTGCCACAGATTTTATTCCCAAGCCTTGGCAAAACGAGAAACTGATAGCCACCGTATCCTCCGCACTGCAACTCAGTTTCAGCCGGACGGAAGTAGAAACCCTGAAACAACAGAAGGAGACTTTGAAAAAACAAACAGAAGCTTTGACTCTTCCCCCTGAGCCAACGCGCGTCATCGGTGAATCTGCCGTCATGCAAGCTATTTTTCAGACGATAAGAAAGTTCTCTGAAACAGATGCGAACCTTTTGCTCCTGGGAGAAAACGGAACGGGAAAAGACTTGATTGCCCGCTACGTGTACGAACAGTCACCCCGCAGGAATGAAATATACGTACCTATTGACTTAGGGAGCATTCCGGACACGTTGTTCGAAAGCGAATTGTTCGGATATGAAAAGGGCGCATTTACCGATGCCCGCAAGAATAAGCCGGGACGTGTGGAAGTGGCTTCAGGCGGAACGTTGTTCTTGAATGAAATCGGTAACCTGAGTCTTCCACTCCAAGCGAAGTTGCTTTCAGTCATTGAACAGAGAAAGAGTTCACGGCTCGGCTCTACAACTTCATATCCTGTAGATGTAAGGTTGATTTGCGCCACGAATACGGATTTATATACCGCTATCGACAACGGACAATTCCGTCAGGATTTATTGTATCGCATCAATACGATTGAAATCCGTATTCCGCCTCTGCGTGAACGTGGAAATGACTTGTTCCTCTTGGCTGATTTCTTCCTGCAACGCTATCGGAAGAAGTATAAGAAAGAACTTCGGGGAATTTCCAGAGAAGCACGAAAGATGCTGCAACTTTACCGCTGGCCGGGCAATGTGCGCGAACTGGAACATGCCATCGAACGTGCCGTCATCCTCTCCACCGGAACCATGCTGACTCCGGATGATTTCATGTTACGCAGCCCCCGATCTTCCAATACTGTTTCTGAGAAAGATAAGTATAATCTGGAACGAATGGAAAAGGATGCAATCAATGAGGTAATGAGAATGTGTGGTGGTAATATTACATTGGCGGCAGAAATGCTGGGAATCACAAGAACTTCACTTTATAGAAGGATTGAAAAGTTCAGATTATGAAAAGACAAACTTGGGTAAGAACGCCACTTTGGCTCACTATCGCATTACTAATATGCTGCCTCATTACGGCCTGGCTGGCTGTGCATGGGTTTTATTATTGCCTGTTCGTGGCGCTCTGCCTCACAGCATTCGTTGCTTATGCCATATATAGGTATATCTTACGCTCAGCCCGCGCCATGGCTCAGTTTATCTGGTCTGTGCGCTACTCTGAGTTCCTGTCTTCTCCTACTTCCAATCCGAATGCCACACCACCCCTTCCCGAAGAATTGCTGACCGAGATGCAGGATGCTCTTGAATATTATCGGAGCAATCTACAAAAGAAGGAAAGCGAATTGCAGTATTTCCAGGCTCTTGCCAATCATATAGATATGGCCATCCTTGTTTATACGCCCGACGGTCAAATAGAGTGGATCAATGATGCGACCAAACGCCTGATACATATCAATCGTCCGCATACGGTAAATGATCTTATAGATTTTCATCCGGAGCTCCCGGCAAAGTTGCGTACACTGAAAGCTGGCGATTTGTCTGTATGGCAAATCAAACAGGAAGAAGAGACCGTACAATTCGCCCTTTCCAGTATGGAATTTATTATCCAGGGTAGGAAGCTTTTGATTGCGGGAATGAAAAATATCCATTCCGCCTTGGATAACCGTGAAACGGAAGCCTGGCAAAAGCTAATCCGTGTGCTGACACATGAAATTATGAATTCCATCACTCCCATTATTTCGCTGACAGAGCTTCTTACCAAATATGCCGACAACTTGGAAGGTGACGAAGATACCAAAACGGAAATCAGGCAGATGCTGCAAACCATTGGTCGCAGAGGGAACGGGCTGGTACGCTTTATGAATAGCTACCGGGAAGTATCGCATCTGCCCCACCCTTTATTGAAACTTTATAATGCCGGAGAATTACTGAAAGAAGTTGTTCAGTTAATGCAAAATGATACAAATGATCTACACCTCTCTCTTCCCAACATTCCGTTGCGCTTGATTGCAGATAAAGAGCAAGTAGAACAAGTACTTATCAACCTGATACGGAATGCCCGCGAAAACGAAGCGACACAAATCACTCTTTCCGCGGGCATCACCCCAGGAGATCACCTTTTCCTGCGTGTTACTGATAATGGAACCGGTATCGATCCGGAAGTTCAGGAACGTATTTTCATTCCATTCTTCACCACAAAACCTACCGGTTCAGGTATCGGGTTAACCATCTCCCGCCAAATCATGCACCAGCATCATGGCAGCATTACAGTACAATCAAAAGTGGGAGAAGGAAGTATGTTCACACTTCTGTTCCCGATAGTTTAATAAATGATGCGAATCAGGAGTTACCCTTTATAAGGAAAAGTAATAAATAAAATGATGAAATACTATCTCAATTTACTTAATATTGGAATTAGCATTTAATTCATAACCCGTCCTAAAGACGTTAATTCAACTACTGATTCGCATAAATGATTAATTCCGAATCACTCTACAACGCTTTTTTGTATAAATCCAGAATAATCTCCTTCGTCACCTCGCGAGGATTGCCCGGTGTACAAACATCGGCAATAGCAGCCGTAGCCAGCTTATCGAGATCGCTTTCCTTGATACCCAATTCAGAAAGGTGTTGCGGAATACCTACTCTTACTGACAGTGCTCTCACCGCATCCACGGCAGCACGTGCAGCCTCTTCCTGGCTCATTCCTTCTTTATATACTGTCATCGCCTTAGCAATTTCCACATACTTATCAAGCGCAGCAGGAGCATTGAATTCCATAATGATAGGCAGCAACAACGCATTAGCCACACCATGAGGTATATCGAAAATAGCACCCAACGGATGTGCCATGCCGTGAACAACGCCCAAACCTACATTAGAGAAAGCCATACCTGCAATATATTGTGCTACCGCCATACCATTACGCGCTTCTGCATTTGTTGGCTCAAACACAGCCGTTTCCAGATAACGGGTAATCATTTCGATAGCTTTAATTTCAAACATATCGCTCATTTCCCAAGCTCCCTTAGTAATCAGACCTTCAATAGCATGTGTCAATGCATCCAGTCCCGTAGAAGCAGTCAGCCCTTTAGGCAAAGTGTACATCAATTCGGCATCTACAATGGCGATGGCAGGAATATCATTCGGATCTACACATACCATCTTCTTTTCATTCACTTCGTCGGTAATCACGTAGTTGATAGTCACTTCGGCAGCCGTTCCCGCTGTAGTAGGCAGAGCAATGATAGGCACGGATTTCTTCTGAGTCGGCGCCACTCCTTCCAGAGAAACCACATCACTGAATTCCGGATTATTAGTGATAATGCCGATAGCTTTTGATGTATCGATGGAAGAACCACCACCAATAGCCAGAATAAAATCGGCACCGGATTCTGCAAACGCTTTCACACCTGCATTTACATTACTGACCGTAGGATTTGGTTTAATATCGCTGAATACAACATAGGGTATGCCTGCCTTATTCAGTACGGAAAGCACCTTGTCAGCTACACCAAATTTAATCAGATCTTTGTCGGTAGATACAAAGGCTTTTTTCAAGCCGAGACGTTTAATTTCCTGTGGGAGCACTTCGCGGGCACCCGGTCCGAAGTAGGATACTTCGTTCAAGACGAATCTGTTAATCATAATACGATAATTTAGGTTCCGCAGTGTCATTTTGAGATTGAGTGTGCGGAAGGTTGATACTTCATTTTGTTCCGACAAAATTAAGAAATATAGAGGAGGAAGGGACAAAAGATTCTGATTTTTATAGTATGCGGAATGTTTTTAGTAATCATAAAAAATAAGTTCTTCATTTAAATGACAGCAAATCATTGAAAGATAAAGCAAACATGCTATATTTGTACTATCATTGAAACGATTATTAAAAACGATAGATATGGGAAAGAAAGAGACCAAAAAATATTCTGATATTCCGGTGTAACAAACGAACGCTTCCGAACCGTTAGGTATCTACGGAGATATTATTGCACAAAAAGATAAATTTGAGCAGGAATGGGAACAGGGACTAACCGTTGAGGATTTCCGCATGCAGTGTAAACGCAAATTAAAAGAAATGTATGCTCGCAACTAAAATCCTTATACACCCTTCTGTTTCAGATTTTTTAGAGGAACTTCCAACAGCAGTTCATTACCACCTCAGCCCTTCAGCCGAAAGCTATTTTTCCCGTTACGGAGAAAATATGCAATACACTTTTTTCAAAAGAAGCAAGTCACCCCGTACAACATGGTATATCTTTTTCATTAAACAAGACGAACGTATTCTGGTTAAGTATATAACAAACAATCACAAGGAAGGACAATACATACGTTAAAATTTGCTACGAGCTACCAGTAACGAATTGCTGCGCTGTACTCGTAGGCTAATAATTATTCGCCCAGCTATCACACTGAAAGGTACTTGTCACTGGTAGCTTGTAGCTCGTCACTATTTAAACCTCGACGTATCCACCTCCTCTCTCTTCTTCTCCCTGTATCCTCCGAATTTATACGTAAACGACACCCCGATTTCCCTGAAACAAGCATAATGATTCGTCACGTTCTGTGTACCAAAGCGGATACGTGGTTTTATCTGTCCCGTCTCAAAAATATCATTGCAATAAAGATTCAGAATAGCCTTTCCTTTGGCAAAGCCATACCGCAAAGCAGCATTTACATACCCTGAAGACGGTAAATCATAAATTCCCTGAGTCGCCTTACTACGAGCCATTCCTGTCAGTGTCAGTTTCAGATCAGGCTTCTTAGAGAGAGTGAAAGTATTTGTCAGTACGGCAATACCATAACAAATATTCCGGTTAAAAGGAATATCCCAGAAATCATCATCCTTCTCATGATGCCACACACCAATCAAAGTTAAACGAGAGTTTAACCATTGCTTTATATCAAATGGTATAGAAGCTTGTACTCCTGCTTGTTGCTGGTAATTAAAATTCAAATGCTTATAGATTTCCACCAGACGTTCGGAAGATTGATAAAGAGTCTGGGTAGAGTAATCTTTCGTATGGGCAAACCATGCGCTAAAGATGTATTTACTCTTCAAAATATGTGTCAACTGAAGTTGATATTCCTGAGCCGGTTTCAGGAACGGGTTCCCATGTATTTCAGAATACCCACCGCCCAGATAAGAGATAGCGTCCTGCACCGCCCAATAATCAGGATAGTCCTTATCACTGCTCAAAGCCAATTGCCAGACATAGCCGGGGGCAAGCATATAACTCAGGTTAATGGTAGGATACCAATCCCACTGATTCCATACCGGCGTCTTATAATGTTCTACGGCAAGTGAAGCGTCCAGGGAAAGTTTATCACCGAAACTTTTATTGAAACCCGCATAGAAGTTCAGAGTTTGTTCGCGACGGCGGGATTGCATATTATCGGGAATACCTGTACTCACACCTGTCTTTGTTCCCGCATCCTTCTCCGTATCATAATAATATTGATAACTATGGTCGATACTGGTCGTATAAACGGCACCATAATTCAATCCCCATCCACGACCCAGATTATGCTCTTGGGCAAGGAAGAATTTCCAGCGATTGATGCGCTGACAGTCTTCGGTATAAAAGGCAAGCTCTTCATCTTGCATGCTGCTATGCAATAACTGATCGGACGGAGAACGGTAATAAGTCAGTTCAGCACCGGCTTTCAATCCGAAAGGTGTACGGTAATCCAGACGCCCGTTGTGCAGCCAATCGGTACTGTTGCTACGGGTATTGGACTGCTGCGTACCGTAAATATCCATCAGACTATGATGAGTCGAATAACTTCCATTATAAACAAAGCTCAACTGATGGTCCTTGGCAATATTATAATCCGTTCCTACCCGGAAACTATGAGTATGTGAACGGCTTCGGCCCATCTCATCGGTTGTGATGTGATGAACCGAACCGTCCGCCAGAGAGTGCATAGCTTCTTTATCGGTTAAAGAATATCCCCGTCCGTGGTTGTGTGAGTAAAGAAAATCTGCTGAGAATTTATTTCCGTTATAGATCAGGCTGGCACGTTCGTTGAAGCCCTCGTAATGTTTCTGATTATATTTGCCATAAAGCTCTCCCTGCCAGGAAGACGGGCCTCCGGTGCTTTGTTTCAGTGTGATATTGATGAGTGCACCCCGCACCTGATAGCGTGCCGGAGCATTGTACATCACTTCCGCCTTCTCAATGCGACTGGACGGGATGTTTTTCAATAAAGAATAAAGCTGTTCGGCACTCATGGTGGTAACTTTGCCATCCAATATTACAGTTACCCCCTGCCCTGCCAACATCAACCCGCCATTCATCTCGGTTACGCCCGGCAATTCCTTCACAGCGTCATAAGCATTATCTACGGGTAGATTACCGATAAGAAGCGGAAGATCGTACACCAGTTTGCCTTGCTCCGCTTTCACGATGGGACGTTGTCCGGTAATCATTACTTCAGGAAGAGATTGGTAAAGACTGTCCAGCTGCTTGTCTTGTGTTATAATACTGTCCGCACTGAGCGTCCGTTCGCTCTCTACATCTGTACTCTTCGTTATTTCCTGAGCGGAAACTCCTGCACTCAATGCACATAGCATCAGGGAAAGATAGTAATAAGACTTCATGTTCATTTGTTTTAGATACGACATAAATGTGTTCAGACTTAGAGATGATTGGGTGTCAACCTTGGTTGACAGGTCGATTAAGCTTGGTTGACAGATCCGTTAACCTTAGTTGACAGGCCAGTTGACCAAGGTTGACACCCAATTATGCAAGGGACTGCACAAGATTCTCTCTATACCTTTTGCAAAAGATGCCTTGTGCAAAACCGAATCATCCCTTAAGCTCTTGCACTGCAAAGTACGGTGAAATCTTCCGGACTTTGTGTTATCCGGAACTTACGTAGTCTTATCTAGTGTTATCTGAAGTGTTATTTAGTCTTATCGCCAATTACCAAACAAAACAAAGAAAAATAAGGTAATATTATCACTAACAAGCTGATTAATAACTTTATATCTCATTTGGGGATTTTGTGAAGATAGGCTTTAAAAGCCCCCAACAAGCCTGTTTCGGACAAGTTTTAGTTACCAAATCGTTACCTATTTTCAAAAAATTAGTTACCGGTAACTAATAGGCAATAAGTTGTATTTCAGCATATTACAAAGATGATATTTCATAGCACTGCTTCGTTTTTCATAGAGAACCACAGAAAAGAAAGTACTATTTTTATCACCAAAAAAAATGTTCTTATGGAAGAAAAGAAATCGACATTCAAAGTGCTATTCTATTTAAAGAAAAATGCACCTAAAAAAGATGGGACAGTACCCATCATGATTCGTACCACTATTGATGGAGTTGAGAAAACAAGAAGTGCAAAAGTTAGTGTAAATCCCGACCGGTGGGATAAAGCAAGAATGAGAGTAACAGGAAGGGACGCCTACGCTACAAAAATCAACAATGCGCTAGATCTCTGGGAACGTAACATTGGAGCCAAATATGATACGTTGTTCCATTATGAGGGATATGTTACTGCTGAGAAAGTGGATAATGCAGTAATGGGGACAGATGCTAAGAAAATGACTCTCTTAACATTTTTCAAACAACACAATGATGAATTTAAGTTGAAGGTAGGAAAGACCAGAGCCGAAAATACCCATCGCATGTACTGTGATGTATATAATCATGTATCCAATTTCCTGAAGTTGAAATATAATTTATCTGATATCCCATTAATTGAGCTCAAAGAAAGTTTTATTAAAAATTTTGACTTCTATCTACGCTGTGAAAAGAATTTCAAGGCCAATACCGTACGCCTCTATATGGTTCCATTGAAAAGACTCACAGCAATGGCAAAGGATGATAACATCATAGCCATTGATCCATTCAAGCATTTTGTAGCAGAAAAAGAAAGTGTTGATATAGGATATCTTACAATGGATGAAGTTGAAGCTATGATTTCCGCTGATTTACCGACTAAATTATTAGAAATTGTCAGGGATATGTTTGTCTTCTGTTGCTTCACTGGTATTTCTCATACTGATTTGAAAAAGCTCACCAGGCAAAATATTCAAGACTTCTTTGATGGGAATAATTGGTTGATATATAGGCGAAGAAAGACCGATATAAAATCTAGTATACCATTATTAGAGATTCCAAAGAAGATCTTAGAAAAATATCGTGATTATCAAATAGGAAATCGCGCTTTCCCTGTCCCTGAGTACGATCCGTGTAATAACCTTATAAAAATTGTTGCTGGATTTGCCCGTATAGATAAGCACTTGACATTTCACATGAGCCGCCATACTTTCGCAACGATGATGTTGTCAAAAGGAGTTCCTATCGAAACCGTTAGTCACATGTTAGGTCATTCCAATATAACCACAACACAAATATATGCAAGGATCACCAATCAAAAAATAAGTGATGACATGCAGAAACTATCTGAAACATTACACAATTTTGAGAAAGCGCTAGTTGATAAAATATAATAAAAAAGTCTGTTAGACAACCATTTGTCGGGGGCGTAAAGTAAACTGTGTCATGCGCTGTTTTTCTTTC
>ERZ859967.751-NODE-751-length-16771-cov-2.180187_pt1 | contig 16771 bp, 7 predicted proteins | sample MGYA00510115_ERZ859967 | MGnify/ENA primary metagenome ERZ859967 (study PRJEB30046, sample SAMN00715171) | human gut metagenome | study: EMG produced TPA metagenomics assembly of the A metagenome-wide association study of gut microbiota in type 2...
AACACCCCAAGGAAGACTGACATTGGCAATCATGCGTACGTTCCAGTTGAAGCTTTCATCCTCCTCTCCAGTGACAGGAGCTTCCGCTCCTTCGGGCAGATAGCTGAAACCGTCTAATTTGGAGTAGTAGAGGTTTACGGTCGTTGTCAGGCTAAGGATGCTGAATAAATTGTTTTTTCCAACGATTTCCAGACCGCTGTTTTGCTGGCGGGCTACGTTTTCACTGGTCGTGTACATTACATTGTCTGCCGTGTTCAAGAAACGAATGCGCTGGATCACGTCATCTGTCGAGCGATAGTAGCCGGATAATGATAGGGTATGGCCGGATTCCCAGGTCTTGATATAATTCAATTCGAAAGAATGGGAATATTCAGGTGTCAGTTCCGGGTTACCGAAAGAAATGTTGGAGGCATCGGAAATATTGCGGAATGAATTTAGCTGTCCACCCCAAGGACGACGCAGGCGACGGGTATAGTTTACTTGTATTTCATTGTTTTTAGGGAGGGCATAGGAGATAAAGGCACTTGGGAACAACTTGAAATAGTCTTTCTCGAAAGTTTCCGACGGCTTGCCGTTAAATTCCTGGTCGAAGTCCAGCGAGCGGGTATCCACACGCCAATATTCTCCACGTAGGCCGGCTTGGTAGCTCAGATTGTTCCACTTGCCTCCATACGTCATGTACAAGGCATGCACATCCTGGTTATATAGAAAGCGGTTGTAAAGTGCCTGGTCCTGTTCGATGTCGGTAGCAGTTGTTCCGGTATAGGTATCCACAGGGCTGGATTCTCTTTGGAATGTCCCTTTATAACCTGCCTCGATCCGGCTCGCGTCGGATATTTTGTTTGTGTAGTCGGCCTGAACTTCCCAGCTTTTGTTTTTGATGTTGTTTTCCTGAGTTTGATATTCCTGTTTGTCGGTTAAGTCAGTGTCCGTATATCGGGTTGATTGTTCGTAAATGCTTAGTCCGTCGTTTCTCCATTGGTTATTGCTGACGGTTAAGTCTATATTGCTGTTTTCCGAGAATTTGTGTAAGTAATTCAATTCCAGGTTATACATTTTCATGTCCGAGTTTCCGTCTGTTGTACGGTCGCTGGTGTAAACCGTATTCTTTTGCTTGTCTGTCGAAATGTAATGGATCGATTCGTTGTTGTCGCCCCCTCCGGTCATGCCGGTCATGTTGAATGCTAGGTCGTCATTTTTGGTAATGTGCCAGGTTGCCCCGATACGTCCGAACCAGTTGTTGTGTTGTCGTTTGGAGTTGTTGGTCTGGTCGAGAAAACTATTGTTGGCTGTATTTTCACGACTTGTGATTCCACCGCCTTTCATTTCCCGGTTCCGATAGCTCAGATTGGCGTACGCGTCTACTTTGCTACTGCTGTAGTTGATGTTTCCACTTGCCTGATAACCTCCGTCCGTATCGGCTCCGGCTTTTACGCTGCCGTAGTAACCGGGTTTCCGGTCATCCTTTAAAATAATGTTGATAATCCCGGCTGTTCCCTCCGGGCTGTATTTAGCAGAGGGATTGGTAATGACTTCCACTTGTTTGATATCTTCTGCCGGCATCATTTCCAGTATGTCCGCCTGGTTGTCTGCTGTCAGTCCCGATGCTTTTCCGTTGATCCAGACTGTTACGCTGGAATTTCCACGCAATGAAACAGATCCTTCGTTATCGACTTCCACGGATGGGATATTGGCAAGCAAATCACTGGCCGATCCCCCTTCGGATGCGATATCTTGTGTTGCGTCGAAAACTTTTCTATCGAGCTCGAATCTCATTTGGGGCTTTTTTGCTACGATTTCTACTTCTCCCAATTGGTTGGCATCTTCTTCCAGGGTGAGTTCTCCAAGATTAAGAGTTTGAGAATTGTTGCTGATTGTTATATTTTTAGAAATTTCCGCGTAGCCGATATAGGAATAAGTAACTATATATTCCCCCTTCTTCAGTCCTCCGATACTGTAATTTCCGTCACTTCCGGTAACGGCTCCCTGCAATATTTTGTCCGAACCTTTTGCTTTAACCTGGACGGTTACAAATTCGAGTGGTCCCCCTAATTCGCCGTCCATTACAATACCTTTAATCCTTCCGTCCGTTTCATTACCTTTTATATCCGGAGCCAAACACAAAAGCATACCGGTTAAAAGTAAGCTCATCTTTTTTGTCATCATCTTCCAAATCTGTCTTTTACATTTTACAAAACGATTTATATGACTGCTATCATACAAAAAGGTTTATTTGAAAAAATCAAAAATTAGGTAAAATCCTTTTGTATGGTATGATGATGGATCGGGTATGCCATCTCTTTTCCTTACCTTTTAAACCCTGTCAATGATGAAGTTTTTTTACAGGCTCTTTCTGCTGAGTGGAAGGCGGGAAGTTGAAGAAAGAAGAAACAAGCTGTTTTGTGATACATGAATGACTTTTTATTATCTAATACCTGTTAGAGTTTGCTCTACCTTTTATTCCATGATAAAAAGCAATCAAGATGAAGTATTTTTTCATTCATCTTATCCCGATGTCCCGTTACGCAATTCTATAAATAGGAATTGGATGAAAAACTCCTTCTTGCTTAGTACTATGGCTGAAAAATATGACCATTTCTTTTAAGAAGAAATTAAGGGGGAATATATTGATTTCCATGAACAATGGTGGGGAACTGTTCGTTTGCAACGAACGATGATGTGGTTGCCTTAGGTTTTTCAAAAGTTTTGGTGCCAATATGGTGTAGGTTTTATCATAGTCCTGCAAGAACTGCGGTGATTTGGAGTGATTATTTAATATATAAGTTGTAGAATCTTGGTTATATCTGTATGATACAAAGAATCTAATATACTTTTTATCGAATTGATTAAATTATTGTGTGTTTTTTTATAGAAAGTTGTGGATATTTGCCTATATTTGAGCCGCAGTTCTTGCAGAACTTAATGTAAATATAAAGAATGTATAATCATGTAAAATTATAAGTCTTTGTGTTTTAGGATCTTTAGGCTATTTTTTTATTATAAAATAAAAATGTTAACTTATGAATTTAATCTCAATTAGAAAAAAGCGGAGACCTGCAATTGCTTTATTGCTTTGTACTGGTTTGTTGGGGGCTTGTCCTCCGGATGCCGTTGCTGATGCGGGAGATAGATTGCCCGTCCCTGAAATCCAACAAAGTAAGTCGCCTGTTAAACGTACGTTAGTCGGTACTGTTACGGATGCCTCTACCGGTGAAACACTGATCGGTGTAAATGTTATCATTAAAGGTACTACTCAAGGTACAGTGACTGATCTTGACGGAAAGTTTTCCATTGAAGTAACAGGTAAAGATGAAATCGAAATCTCTTATATCGGTTATAAGACACAAACGATCGAAGTGGGTGATTTAGGCGTCTTGAACGTTAAGATGGAGGGGAATAATGAAGTTTTGGACGAAGTCGTTGTTGTTGGTGCCGGTACTCAGAAGAAAGTATCTATTACCGGCGCGATTACAGCTACAGAAGGTATACAGCTGAAAGCTCCGACATCTTCATTGACCAGCTCACTGGCTGGTAAACTGGCTGGTGTCATTTCTACGAACAGCAGTGGTGAGCCGGGTTCTACTTCTGCGTTCTATATCCGTGGCATCAATACGTTTGGTGGTGTGGCAACTCCATTGATTTTGTTGGATGGCGTGGAAATATCGTCTGGGGACTTGAACCGTATTCCGGCAGAAAGTATCGAAAGTTTTTCGGTTTTGAAGGATGCTTCGGCGACGGCAATCTATGGTAACCGTGGTGCGAATGGCGTCATGCTTGTTACAACCAAACATGGGAAGGAAAATACAAAAGCAACGGTCAACGTGTCGGTCGAGGCTTCTTATTTCCAGCCGATGAATACACCGGAGTTTGCTGATGGACCGACATTCATGCGCACCTATAACGAGGCGCAGCAGGCGCGTAGCGCGACAGTAATTACACCACGTTATTCGGATGAGATCATTGCGGCGACAGAAAGTGGTATCAATCCGTATGTCTATCCGAATGTAGATTGGTATGACATGATTTTCCGTAGTGGAAATTATAATCAACGTGCTAATGTGAACGTATCGGGTGGTGCGTCGCGTGTTACTTATTATATGAGTTTGCAGGCAAACCATGATACAGGTTTGCTCAATGCTGCGGACAATTCAGCTTTCAATCCGAACATTAACCATTGGGAGTACAATTTTCAAAATAACATCAGTTATAAGTTGACGAATACGACGACTGTCAATCTTCGTATGATGGCGCAAATCGGTAGCCAAAAGGGACCGAATAATAAGACTACTGATATCTACAAAAAGGTGATGTATGCCAATCCTGTCTCTTTCCCCGCTTATTTCCCTGGCGAAGAAGATCATATTTATTATGGTAATGCCGAAATTAAAGCTGGGGCTTACGGAGAAAACCCTTACCAATACATGATGGGATCGTTCAGGGAAGACAACTTCAATACGCTGAATACCTCTTTGGATATCTCGCAAGACTTGGGATTTGTCACAAAAGGTTTAAGCGCAAAGGTTTTAGTGAACTTTAAAAATTGGTCAAACTCTTATTATACCCGTTCGCTATCTCCTTATTACTATCAGGTACAGCCCGATAGTTACGATCCCGAAAATGATACCTATGCTTTGCGACTTTTGCAAACTGGTACGGATTATATCAGCCAGTCTGACATCACTAAAGAGGCCGATCAAACATTCTATTTGGATGCCCGTTTGGATTGGAAACGTTCGTTTGGCAAGCATAATATGACTGCCATGTTCATGTATATGATGAGAGAGTATCGTAATGGAGTCTTGCCCAATCGTAACCAGGGTTATTCAGGACGAGCCACTTATGATTATGACAACCGCTACTTGGTAGAGTTCAATTTCGGTTACAATGGTTCCGAACGGTTGGCAAAGGAGGATCGTTTTGAGTTCTTCCCGGCCGCATCTCTCGGTTGGGTATTAAGCGGGGAGCAGTTTTGGGAGCCGATCGCCGATTATGTGGATTATTTCAAGATTAGGGGATCATACGGTTTGGTTGGTAGTGACCAGTTCAACAGTGGTGCACAACATTTTCTTTACCAAAATCAAGTAGCTATTGGGAGCGGTGCCTCTTGGCATTCGGGACTTCCCGGGCAATGGTTAAATCGTCAGGGGCATGGTTTCAATATTCTTGCCGTACAAAATGCAGGATGGGAACATGTGAAAAAGTTGGATATCGGACTTGACGCTTCGCTTTTTAACCAAGTGAACATTACATTCGATTATTTCCGTGACTACCGCGACCGTATCTTGATGAAACGTGCCAGCTTCGGAAAGCTACTCGGTTATTGGGGCAGTACGCCTTGGAGCAATATCGGCGAAGTGTTGAATACCGGTTTCGAAGTCAGTGTCAATTGGAAAAAACAATTTGGAAAAGACTGGCTAGTCGACTTCCGTGGTAACTTCACCTATAATCGAAACGAATACAAGTTTTCTGACGAACCGAATTATCCCTATGTATGGCAAACGGAAACTAACAAACCGTTGAATCGATTGACCGGTTATGTGGCAGAAGGGCTTTTCAGCAGTCAAGAAGAGATAAATAATTGGCCTGATCAAACACAGTTAGGTTCGAAGCCGATGCCTGGTGATATTAAATATCGCGATATCGATGGTGATGGTGCGATCACATCCGAGGATAAGGTAATGCTTTCGTCTTACGGGGATATGCCGCGTATCCAATATGGGTTAGGGTTGAACGTTCGTTGGAAGAAATTCGACTTCGGAGTCTTCTTCAATGGTTCGGCCAAACGTAAAATTATGATCAATTCCGGCTTTGCTCCATTTTTGTCTTCCGGTGGCGATGGTGGTCCGGCGGAATCTTTGCCACGCAATTTGATGTCGTGGATTGCCGAGAGCCATTGGTCAGTCGACAATCCTAATCCGGATGCACTCTACCCGCGTTTAGGAACTTCAAATGCTGACATCGCGGGTAATATCCAACCGAGTTCTTATTGGATGCGTAACGGCAATTTCCTTCGTTTCAAAACGTTGGAATTGGGTTATACCTTCCCGATGTGCCGCGTTTATTTCAGCGGTGATAACTTGGCCGTATTCAGTCCCTTCAAGTTGTGGGATCCGGAATTGGCTTGGAACGCTTATCCGTTGCAGCGGACTTTTAACCTGGGGGTGCAATTTACTTTCTAATGTTTAATTAACTAATAGAATAACGAGATGAAACTAACAAAAAATATCAGACAATATATCAAGATAGCCTTGTCGGCCGGTCTGCTGGCATTCCCTTCTTGCAGCTATTTGGATGTCATACCACCGGCACAGCCGGATTTTGATGACACAATGAAGGACGAGGCAGCAACTTTAGGTTTCCTTTTTACCGCTTACTCAGGTACTTCGCGATATACCTTCTGGCGAGAAAGTGATGGAGATGCTTCGTTGGCCACCGATGAATATGTCGAGCCGAAAGACTGGGACTGGAATATGCAGAAAATGTTGTACGGAACCGTTTCGGCGGCCGATGATATCGGTGACTGGGAGAATTTATATAACTACATCGGATATGTCCACTACTTTTTGGAACAGTTGGATCGTTTGAACCCGGCAGGTGTGACAGAGGAGGAGAAGGCACAATATCGTGCCGAATGCTGGTTTCTCGAAGCATATTATCATTTCAAAGTATTGCAAAACTATGGGCCTTGTCCTATCATCGAAACAAAGGTAGATCAAAATATCCTCCCATCCGAAATTCCGGGGCGTTCGCATTTTGATTATTGTGTAGATTGGATTGTCGGAAAATTAGATGCGGCAGCCGAAGTTTTACCGGCAACACAGACAACTGAAAATTTAAGCCGTGCAGATGCCACTATCTGCAAAAGTTTGAAAGCTCGTGTGCTGCTCTATGCTGCTTCTCCTCTTTGGAACGGTTCATTTGTTTATCCGAACTGGCGGAACACCAATTATGAGACACCGGGCTATGGAATGGAGTTGGTTAGCAATAAATATGATCCTGCCAAGTGGGAACGTGCTCTGACGGCTTGTAAGGAGGCGTTAACAGCTGCTGAAGCTGCCGGATATAAATTGTTCGATCTTGAAGCTTCTGAAGCAAAGGCTGCTATTGATAAAGTACCGCTTCCATTTATTCCGGGGAAAGAAGAGGATACGGAGGAAAACGAATTGTTCAAAAAGCAAGTTCGAATGCTCCAGTATATGATTACGGCGCATGAAGGGTTTAGTAATAAGGAAATTATTTGGGCTATCAATCCTCAGTATGGTGATGGTAATGATGCGAATGATGTTGGTTGCGGTCGTTCGAAATCGCGGCTTCCGAACCGACTTGTCAAAAAGTGACGGTTCGTGGGCCGGAGGCTATCATGGGACTGCACCTACTTGGGCGGCTGTAAACCGTTTCTATACGGAAAACGGTCTTCCTCCTGCTAAAGATCCGGATTTCTATTTGCAAAGCGAGTGGCTGACACGTTACTATGAGGGAGCTTCCAGTCCGGAGTTGTCGAAAGATCAATTGGATAGTGAGGAAATTAAGAATGATATTGTCAAGTTTAATGTTGGCCGTGAACCGCGTTACTATGCGTGGATTGCCTATGACGGTTGTGAGTATATGCCGTTAATCAACAACAATAACCCATTATGGCTGAACTTGAAGAATTCCAATACGAATGGTTATTCACTTTCTAATACGCGTAATGCAACAGGTACCGGTTTCTTGAATAAGAAATTCATCGTGCCGAACGGGGTATATCTGTCTTCCGGATCCACTTCAGGTGACAAGTTCCGGATCATTCTGATTCGTATGGCGGAATTGTATTTGAATTTGGCTGAATGTTATGCAGCATTAGATCGTACAGATGAAGCGTTAGAGAACCTGAATGTTATTCGGGAACGGGCCGGTGTACGTAAGTTGACTACAGCTGATCTTTCGACCATGTCACTGATGGAATGGGTCCGTAATGAACGGGCAATCGAACTGCATGCCGAAGGTCACCGATATTATGACGTCCGTCGCTGGCGTATTGCCGACCAAGTAATGCAGCCCTCCGAATTTAAAGGGCTGAATGGAATGACTGTCAATCCTTCATTTGAGGAGTTCAATCAAATCGTGCCAATCGACCAGCCGATCCAATGGAACGTCAGACAGTATTTGGTTCCGATCAAGAATAGTGAATTGTACAGTGATCCTCAGTTGGTGCAAGCTCCTGGTTATTAATCTAAAAAACGAATTGTATGAAAGTGAATTATATAGGAATTGCATGTCTGGCTGTTCTTTTGTTGACAGCTTGTGACGAGTCGAAATATGAATTGGAAAACTTAGTGCCGGAAGAATATCACAAAGTGCTTTATATTAATAAATCCGGTACGCAGGAGCTCACTCTTTACAATACGGGAGAGCTTAATACTTATGCTTTCTCCGTTTATAAGGGGGGTAGTGATCCGTCATTGACGGCAAGCGGGGAAATAGCCGTTCACTCGCAAGAGGAAGTCGATGTACTTTATGGCACGGACTATCGGATAATCCCTTCAGGTTCTTATTCGATGGACACCGATCGATTGGATTTTGCGTCGGAGGAACGTAGTAAAGTCGTTACGCTTTCGTTGTCGACAGATTTGATCGGTGCGGCGATGGAGGCGAATCCGGAAGCGACTTATGTGCTTCCGCTTTACCTGACGAGCGAGAAGGACTCGGTCAATGCCGATAAAAGTGAATTGTTTATCCGGATAACAGATGTGTTGACCCCGGCTATGGGGTTCACGGATACCGACATTCAGCCATTGTCTTACACATATGGATTCAACACGGAGTCAGTTGAAGTCGGTTTCGGTTTGGATACGGACAACAATTGGGATGTAGAATGTCAGTTTGTCGTAGATCCCGGATATGTTACAGCTTATAACGCAGAGAACGGCACAGCTTATAAGCTGTTTCTGGAAGGGAACTATTCATTCGAAGATGTTGTCACCTTGCCTACGGGGACGAGCACGACCGATTTGGCGGTGACGTTCAACGGCAACGGATTGACTCCGGGAGAATATATGTTACCTATTCGTTTGGATAATGTTTCGCTGTTCAATATTGCTGAAAACGCCGTCTACCCGTTGGTAGTTCGGGTTGTCGGAATCGAGCTGGTTCGTGGGGGCGGGCATATAAAAGCCAATACGGAAGAACGGACCGGAGAAGGTGCCGGAAACGGTGTGGCGACATGTTTGCTGGATGGGCAATTATCGACTTTCTGGCATTCACAATGGAGTGGCGGATCGATTCCACTTCCGCATGAAATCGTTGTGGATATGAAGAAGGAAACAACTTTGACCAACATCAGCTTGACTGAAAGGCAGCATGATAGCTACCGGGATGTGAAGGGTGGTGAATTTTTTGTCAGTTCAGATAAGCTCAATTGGACAGCAGTCGGTGCATTTGAAGCGCAGAAGGTACTCGAAGAGCAAATCTTCAGCATCACACCGACAAAGGGACGCTATTTTAAGATAAAAATTACTGATAGTTATCGTGCAAGTAATTCGTCGTTGGCTGAAATCAATGCTTATGGAATAGATTGATTTTTGATGAATGTTCGGAATGCTCAATTGTAAATGCCTTTTATAGGAAAAAGAGGCACTTGTGAATTGGGCATTCCGTAACAAAAGTTCAGAATCGGGATATACTTATTGTATAATATTGTTTATTCAATAATGTTTTACATTCTTTATGGATTGCTGTAAATTTTCGTATTTTTCTGATAAAAAGGACTTTGTCGCTATAAAGACGGTCATCATGACGATGAAGTCAACCTTCATGCTGATGATCCCCGGAATCTTATTTGAAATAGAAAAAACTCAGATAAGGTTTTTTGTATCTACCCGAAAAATAGTGGTGCTGGAGCTTTCAAGGTAAAGTTATAATAAAAATGGAACCGAATCCTTCCGTACTCCGGAACGTAACCGATCCGTCCATTTCTTTTACTAACTGTTTCACACTGCAAAGTCCCAGACCATGGTCGGGATGAACTTTTTTCCCCTCGATTTGAACACGATAGAACTGTTTACCCAGTTTTTTCTGTGCTTTTTGCGGTATTCCCCAACCGGTGTCCTGGATGGCGATAGAAAGATGATTGTCATGTTCAGATAAAACGACCGTGATTTTAACATCGTCGTCCGAGTATTTCAGTGCATTTTCCAATAGATTTCGTAAGCAACGTTCTAGACGGGTCGGATCTGTATATATTTTAATGTATAGGAACTGGATTGTCCGTAAGCATTCGGTGGATCACGTATTTTTTCATCAAACTTCCGTCATTATTTTTGTGCCAAAAATAAGATTTATGATGACATGAGAAGAAGTAGCAGAGATAATGAACTACAGCAAAGAGCATAAAATGACTTATTAAGTCTAGACTGAAGTAACTAAACATTCCTTCATGGCTATTTTATGACAGCAAGTCTCGTTATGCCGCAGAACAATCATCAGGTAAAACGGCCCGGGATGAGTTTTTCGAACTTCCACACGGTGGTTCGTTTGTTCTGGTTTCCTTATTTGCCAGTACAAGCGGTCGGAAGCATCACTACGGACTCACCAGTGGGGTTGAAGGAGATAGAAATACGCACACTAGCCGGATGTGTCATACGTATCTGCGATGAGATAAACGAAAAGGAACAGTTTTCAATCATCCAAGCATGCAGCTATGTTCAGCCTTAATGACAGTATGCGCTATCTGTTGTATAACTGCCCAACCGCTATGCGCAAAAGTTTCATGAAGTCCGTGACTTGAGAGCCTTCAAAAACTTCGAAAATAGTACTGACTTTTTAGCCTGAAAGCTTCTGTATATCATTGTATTTTGTATATTTACAATGTGAAATAAAGAGATACAGATGCTTATGGAAGAACAGAAAAGCCTTATTGGAAGAGATTGAGATACTTCGCCATGATAAAGCGATGCTCATTAACAGGGTTGCTTCTTTGGAGCAATCCTTGTATTGGCTTAGAAAGAAGGTCTTAGGTCGGATAAATGAAAAGAGTTTTCCACTTGGTCCTAATCAGCTTCTTTTGTTCTTAAAGGAAGAAATGTCTTCCATGGAAATATTCCGGATAGAGGAAGAAGTTCGCAAGAACGAGGAAGAAATCACCAAAAACATAAAAGTTAAGGAGAAGTTGGTCCACAACTCCCTTGGTATATCCTCTTTGCTAGTAGAAGTTATCAATCTTTATCCAGAAGTGACAACTGACGCAGAAGCAGGCTAAAGAATGATTTCATTGAAATCGGGAAGGAAGAAAGTTCCCATTTGGAACGCGTTTCGGCAAAAGCATATATCCTGAAAACCGTCCGTCACAAAGTGATAAGAAAATCCGATATGGAAGTTTGAGCAGATTAAAGGAATCACCCTGGTCGGCTGCTAGGCACACATCAGAAGAAGATGCGTGGATACCTTGGAGGAGAACAGGGTTCTGGCCACACAGGCGATACATTATATTAGTAAATTCTGATGCCGATGAAACCGGACTCACGGCAGAAGAACGCAAGGAAAAACGTATCAGCGAAGCTTTTCCGATGATTCTTGAGTTTGAAAACTGGCTACAGAACACTTATCTTTTTAAGAAAAGTCCCATATTACGAAAGAGACGAAAAGGATATGACAGAGTTTCTCTCTCGTAATTGGGTAAAATTCAATTGGGCTTGTTCCGAATATAGATACTATTAATTTCGAATCGACTACGAATAGCACTGATTCGGAACTAATTCTCCAAATTTACAACGTAGTTTACCGAATGCTTATGTTTGAGTATAAAATTACTAAAGTGTTGTCAATTTTGAAACATAAAAAATCAAATTTAAAATAAGTTATAAATGGATAATAGGTTACTTTGTCAATATCGAATTAATATCATATATCATGAAGAAAAGAACAAATGTAACCAGTAAGAACCCAATTATAATCGATTTGATCAATTTGTTCAGTCGATTAAAATTGAGAGTGGGATTCTTTAGATTTGTTGTTGAATTATTGATACTATGTAGATCTCCTATTCTACTTAATAATAATGTCTAATTTAGAGATGTTAATGGTATTAATTTGAGGCAATTATTGAAATTTGTGATTCAATTTATTTATGTGAGAAATAAATGGTTGTAAGTTCCTTAGAAGGTTATACCCTTTTTAAGGGTATAACTGGAGTCTATTTTTATTCATTTGAAAGTATAATAACTTTGTCCTTAAGCTTGTTCTATTTAACGAAGCTAATATTTATGAAAATAGTCAGATTTAAAACTGTAGGAGGAAAATCATTAGTCATGATTTCCTTATTGTTGATGGCTCCTATGCATATTTATTCTAGTGATACTTTCACTATACAGGAAAAGACTAGAGTACATCAGCAAACTGTACAGCTAACGGGAGTTGTATTAGATATCCAAGGTTTCCCTTTAGTTGGTGTAAATATTATGGAAAATGCCACAAATGGTACGATTACAGACATTGATGGCAAATTTTCTATTAAAGTAACTCCTCAATCTGTATTGCATGTTTCTTATATTGGATATGTTACGCAGACAGTCAAAGTCGGAAATAAGAAGAATATATCCATAGTTATGGAAGAAGACTCTAAGACCCTAGAAGAAGTTGTAGTTGTAGGTTATGGATCACAGAAGAAAGTATCAGTAACGGGTGCTGTTGCTGCCATTCAAACAAAAGAATTAAAACAGAGTTCAGCTGCAAATTTATCAACAGCGTTGGCTGGACGTATGCCCGGTTTGACAGCTATGCAGACTTCGGGACGTCCTGGTGGTGATGATGTTACTTTATATTTGCGTGGAGCTGGTACGGTAAATGGGTCGAATCCTTTAATATTAATAGATGGTGTACCGCGTGATAATATATCAACAATGGATCCTAACGAGATTGCATCTGTTTCTATTTTGAAGGACGCTTCAGCAACAGCCGTTTTTGGTGTACGTGGTGCCAATGGTGTAATAATGATTACGACTCGACGTGGAGAAGAAGGTAAATCAGAGTTAAGTATTTCTGCTGATTATAGTTTACAACGATTTACTGCTGAAGCCGATCGTATTCATTCTTGGGAGTTCGCTGAATTAAGAAATCAAGCCTTCAGAAATGATGGATATGCAGAAAGTGATCTTCCTTTTACCGATTATATGATTGAGATGTATAGATCGGGAAAAGATCGTGTTTATTATCCTGACAGGGATGTTTATAATGAATTTTTCAAGAAGTGGGCTCCTCAGACACGTGTGAATGTGAACTTAAGTGGAGGAACTAAGAAGTTAAGTTACTTTATGAATGTTGCCTATATGGGGCAAGGGGGACAGTTTCGAACGGAGTCTGAAAAGGATTTAGGATATGATCCAAGTTATAAATCAAATAGATATAATTTCCGGACGAACTTGGATTATAAGGTTGCGTCTAATTTTAAGCTTTCATTGAATATTGCGTCTTATTTGGAAAAGGTGAATACTCCTCAAACAGCAAAGTTGTTTAACAATAGTGTTGATGAGTTGGTTACGAATATGCGAGCTTATATTTGGGCAACACCTCCAACAGATCCAGGTCCATTAACGGTTGCAGGACAAACATTGGCAGATGGGACGAATGTTCCTGCCGGTCAAGTTATAAATCAAGCAGGTATAGACCGAAATACATATGGAGAATTAAGTAGAAGAGGCTATCAGCAAGCAACTAGAACAAATTTAAATTCTTCTATTATTGCAGATTGGGGACTGGACTTTATAACAAAAGGGTTAAGTACAAAATTGATGATCTCTTTTGACACAAAAGCTATGACTACCTTGCAAGGTTTTCGTGAATATGATACATATGGAGTAACTGTTGCAAGAACTTCTGAGGAAAAGTCTTATGTATCAAAAGTCCGTATGAATACGAATGATGCAATTTCTCTTACTAAAAGCCAACAAACCAATTACTATTTAAATATGCAGTATTCGTTGAATTATGCTAGGCAATTTGGTTTACATGATGTAACAGGTATGGCGTTAATTCAACGTGATAATTGGCAACAATATGCAGCAGATCTCCCTTACAATATGTTAGGAATATCAGCTCGTGCTACATACAGTTATGATTCACGTTATTTGGCTGAAGTTAATGTTGGGTATAATGGATCCGAGCAGTTTGCCAAGGGAAAACGATTTGGTTTCTTTCCTGCTTTTTCTGCTGGATGGGTGGCCAGCAACGAAGCATTTCTGAAGGACAATGATTTCATTACTAATTTAAAGTTACGTGCATCTTATGGAAAAGTTGGTAATGATAAATTAGGAGCTACTCGTTTTTTGTATATAAGTAATATATCAACTGGAGGAGGGGTTATTCCTTCACTAGGTCGTGGACAAGCAATCAATCAAGGTAAGTTGGGTAATCCTAATTTGGGATGGGAAATAGCATACAAACAGAATTACGGAATTGATGTTCAGTTATTCAGAGAATTATCGTTAACTGTTGATTATTTTAGGGAAAAAAGAGAAGATGTATTGATATCTCGTGGTACAGTTCCCGAAATTCAAGGTGTAGCTTTAGGTAATTTGCCTAAAGTAAACATGGGACGTATTGATAACCATGGCTTTGAATTTGAAGCAACTTATAATAAGCGAATTGATAAGGATTGGTCTTTTACAGTGAAGGGTAATTTTGCTTATAATAAGAATACACAGCGTTTCATGGACGAGGCACAGAAACCAGCTGATTATGTTTATCGTTATAGAAGTACGGGATATAGTATTGGTCAGAACTTTGGATATCGAATAGACTATAGTAATGGCAATGGATATATTAATACTCAAGAGGAGTTAGATAAAGCGTTAGCAACTTATCAGGTAGGAGGAACCCCTCGCATGGGGGATTTCTTGTATGTGGATTTGAATGAAGATGGAATAATTGATGAAAAAGACCAAGCTCCTATTAAATATAGTGATATTCCTCGTATTACATATGGATTTTCAGGTTCCGTGAATTGGAAAAATTTTGATTTTTCATTTTTATTCTCGGGTATAGCAAAGGCTTCTCGTTTGTATGCAGGTTGGGGTGCAACGGAATTTGCTAATGTCGGTTTTTTTAGTGATTATCATTTGCAAGCTTGGACACCAGAACGCTTTGCCAACGGGGAAGAAATTCTGTATCCTGCATTGGGGTCAGCTCCAGGAACTAGTCAAAAACCGAATGACTTCTTTATTATGGATCGTTCTTTTTTGCGTTTAAAAAACATAGAATTAGGGTATACATTGCCTAAAGGTCTTTTGAAGAAGGTAGGTATTAATAGTACCCGTATTTATGTTAATGGTAATAACTTGTTGACATGGAAAGCTATGAAAACAGATGTGATTGACCCAGAGCAGGGCTCTGATCTCAACTATCCAATTACTAAAATGGTGAACTTTGGAATTAATGTTACATTCTAATTATTAAAAGAATAACTGTATGAAACTATCATATTTATTTATATCTTCAGTTGTAGCGTTAGGCTCATTTACCTCATGCTCGGATGTTTTGGATGTAGCTCCTGACGGGACACTTAGTATGGAGGAAGTGTATGCTGATCCAGACAAAGTGGGGGCATTATTGAATGCTTGTTATAACAGTATACCTCAGAAAGGATATGTTTACTATTTCTTTGATCCCTTAATTACTGCTTGTAGTGATGATGGATGGTCTTCAGAGGAAGTACAAGGAACAGCTATTCAAGGTGCATATAGTGGAAATGCTTCAGCTTCTGGTCATCCGATACGTGATATGCATGATGGTCATGGTTCTTCCAATAATGCTTATTGGAGTAGGTATTGGCAACAAATACGTTTGTGTAATCAGTTTTTGGAGAATATTGATAATGCAGCAGTACATAGTGAAACTGAACGAGCACGTTTTAAAGCCGAAGCACATGTTTTGCGTGCCTATTTTTATTCCGAATTAATCAAATGGTTTGGAAAACTGCCTATTGTAGATAAAACTATAGAATTTGATGCTGATTTTTCGACATTGCGTCGTGAAAAGGTTTATGATGTGGTAAAATTTATAGCATCAGACTGTGAGGCTGCTATTTCATGTAATGAATTACCTTGGCGAATTACAACTGATGATGAGGCTATGCGTGCAACAAAAGCTCTCGCTTGGGCTATTAAATCAAAAATGATGTTGTTTGCAGCCAGTCCTTTATTTAATGAAGGGGAAGATCATTGGGAAGAAGCATATCAAGTGAATAAACAGGCTGTTGATGAGTTGAAGAAAAATGGGTATGAACTTTTTACTAAATGTACAAACCCGTCTACTTTTGGAACGTATGACGCAGCTGCATTTCATCAGTTAGCTTGTCAGAATGCTGATTATTCAGCTGAACCTCGTGATAAAGAAACAATTTGGCAGCATCGTGCAGGAAGCGTTTTTGTGTGGCATGTTGGCTATATTGGTAGTAATATGGACGGAACATTCAAATGTGGAACATGTCCGACGCAAGAGTTGGTTGATGCTTTTGAAACGGTGGATGGTCAACCTATATTGGATTTGGCTAAACCATATTTGGATGAAAAACATTTACAGCCGAATTATAATCTCAATAATAAAATGTATGATCCCCGTAATCCGTATAAAAATCGGGATCCTCGTTTAATGGCAACCGTTCTTTGCAATGGTGATTCTCTGATATGGAATAATGGTCAAGTATTTACAGTCGAGACTTTTGAAGGAGGACGTCATAGCATTAGTCTTGATCCATCTAATCGAGCATCAAGCCGTACGGGGTATTATCACCGGAAGTTGG
>ERZ859967.758-NODE-758-length-16677-cov-3.485561_pt1 | contig 16677 bp, 17 predicted proteins | sample MGYA00510115_ERZ859967 | MGnify/ENA primary metagenome ERZ859967 (study PRJEB30046, sample SAMN00715171) | human gut metagenome | study: EMG produced TPA metagenomics assembly of the A metagenome-wide association study of gut microbiota in type 2...
AGTAAAAAAAAAAAAAAAAAAGCCCCGCCACACCCGCCGCCGATTCTCGCACAGATTCAGGTCTTGCCGAAGTCGTTCAACACTTCGAGCAGGTGATAGGCAGCTTCCCACGCTCTGCACTGGACAAGCTGCAACGCTACCGCGATTCCATTCCCGCCGAGGTAATCTGCAAAGCCTTTGACGAGGCTGCCGAAAGCGGTCACCGGTCATGGAAGTACGCCAACGGCATTTTGAAAAGCTGGCAGGCTGACGGAGTAAGAACCCTTGGCGATGTTGAGGCCCGCCGGGAAGCCCGGAGAAGGCCCGCACAGCCGCTTGAGCAGGAAAGGAAGATGGCAACATGAATCTGCAAAAAGTTCTGCTTGGAGCGCTTCTCATCAAACCAGAGCTGGCCCCCTATGCTTTGCCAAACTTGGAAATCGAACACTTTCCGGCAGACTTGCAGCCAGTATTTGCCGCCATATCTGGCCTCTGGAATGCAAGGGGCCTTCTGGACGCGGTGGAAGCCTGCACCCGCTACCCAGAGCAGCAAAAGGTCATCATGGAATGCGTAGGAGAATGCGAAAGCGAGTGTATTGCCATAACCCGCGACCGCGTAGAAGAATGGACGTAGCTTGTCAGGGAACAGGCTGCCTTGACCCAATTCCAGAGTTTGGCCCTTCAGGCTGGAAGCAGCCTGACCACCTTTGCAGACCTGCCCGACCTGTATTCCCAGATGGGCGAAGCCTTGACCCTTGACCGGGAAGAACAGGACTTCAAACCCATCGGGGAGCTAGTAGACAATTATGTGTGCAAGCTGGATGAAAAGCCACGCTATATTCCAACCGGCCTTTCTGTACTTGACAAGCACTTGCATCTGTCCCCCGGCAACCTGTTTATCATCGGCGGCAGGCCAAGCGCAGGCAAAACGGCGCTGTCCTTGCAAATGGCCTGTGAGCAGGCCCGGAAAGGCTATAGGGTGTGCTACTTCTCTCTGGAAACCGACCCTGACACCCTGACAGCCCGCATCATTGCGAACCGTCTGGCGGTTTCTCTAGCCGATGTGAAAGCCAAGACTGTGCCGCAGTCTGAGCTTGACAACCTCGCAGAGCTGCATAGGCTGCCGCTATTCATCCGTTCCGCATCCGGCAAGGGTGTGGCATGGGTCAAAGCTCAGGCCCAGCGGATGAAAGCGCAAGTCGTGTTCATCGACTACCTGCAGCTGCTGGCCACTGGAAAAGCAAAAGACCGATACCAGCAAATCACCAGCATCTCTATCGCCCTGCATGAGCTGGCACAGACAACCGAAATTCTTGTGGTAGCTCTAGCCCAGCTGAACCGCAATTCAGCTCAATCTCTGCCTACCGTGTCCGACCTAAAAGAATCCGGCCAGATTGAGCAGGATGCAGACGCCATCCTACTGCTTGCAAACGATGTGACCACACAAAACCGCCCTGAGAAGCACTATCATTGCAGTCTGGAAAAAAACAAAGAGGGCAATTTGTGGACACTTCCCATCACGTTCGACAAGGAGCATCAACGCTTTTTGGAGGTAATCACATGAAGCGAAACCCCAACCGCCCGCGTCGCCGGGAACCGTACCACTACGATGCAACCGGCGCGCAGTATATCGCCTGCATCGAAACGGCCCTGCAGCATGGCCAGAGCATCCCGCTGCACGTCTTGCAGGTAGTCTACCATATGCTGCTGCCTTATATGCATAGTTGAACCACCAACCACATCCCGGCGGTGTGATTTTGAGCGCGCCCAGTAAGGGCACAGAAAGGAAACATAACCATGAATGACACCCACAAGACCACGGAATACACCGCATCTGTCCGCGAGTATATCAACAGCCTGTCCGAGAACGAGCTGATTGAGTACGGCCACAACGAATTTGACGGGAAAGACCAGATGTTCGCCGCACTGGACACCATCGACAAGCTGGCCGCCCACAGCGAAGAAGAAGCTCGCATGGCCTATCTGAACTTCCTTGAGGTCAATCTGTGCGGCTTCAGCACTGAATTTAAGGATTGACCCGCCACACAAAGCGAAAGCCGCCTATCCCTGCGCCAACAGGGACGGGCGGCGAATGGGTGGTATTTCGATTTGAGCACCGGTATACCGCCCTCATTGTATCAGAAAATGGAGGTTTTTACCATGTTGACCCACATGAAATTCGAGAATCGCCCTGTCCACCTGTTCAATATCTCTGGCCGAAAGTACTATGTAACCCGCAGCTCTGCCCCTCAGACAGGAGCGGTTGCGCTTACGTCTACCAATGGAGCCGCTGCCGTGCTTGCCCCGGCAAACATGAGTTACCAGCAGGCAGCTATGAAGGCTGCACAGATTTGCTTGACCCTCTGAACACAAGAAAAAAAGAATTTCCCGAATTTTCGGAGGCCCTAAAAAGACTCCGATTTTTATTCAAGTATATAGGGGAGGGAGGGGGATACCAAACCATGCCCAAAACAAAGAGTGAATCCACAGACGCCGGACGGACGTTGCTTCAAATCATCGACCAGAACGCCGCCGATAACGCCAAGCTGGCCGAGAAGCTGAACGGTGTAGCAGGAGACGTCATTGATACCATCGTGAAGGTGATGCAGGCAGCAGACACACCCAATCCATCGAAACTTCAGGCCGCACAAACCCTGCTGAAAGCCCGTCAAGAGGTCAATGACCGTCTGTTAAAGGACGAAGAGAAAAAGCGTGAAAACAGCTTTGACCCTTTTAGCTTTGCCTCTTCTACCTGACCCATCCACCTGCAGGCGCGATACACGGCCCGCGTGTTATCGTGCCTGCTGTTTATTTTCCGACAATTCCGACGCCTAAAAAAGAGGGCCGAATAATGGAACAGAAATCACAGCAGACCGACCAGCAAGCCACAAACGCAGCTCTTGCCGCTCTGGCTGCCGCCGGGAATAGCTTTGCTCTAGGCCAGCTCTGGGAGATAAACCAAGGCTTTCTCCATCGGCTGTTCTGGCAGTGGTACAGCAAGAACAAGACCACCGCCGACGCCCACGGCTTGACCCTTGAAGACTTCGACCAAGAAGCGTTCTTTGCCGTGCAAGCCGCCGCGCAGGCTTACGACCCCGAAAAAGGCAGATTTCTCACCCTTTTGAGCTACTATGTGCAGAACCAAATCAACAAGGTAGTATGTGGGGAGCGTGGCCGCTATATCTCCACGGAAGACGGCAGACAGGTGAGAATCTCTGCAAACCCTCTGGATGACTGTACCAGCTTTGACGCTCCGCTTGATGCTGGCGACGATGGAAGCGGCACCAGAGGCGACCTCATCGAAGACCCGGCGGCTTCTCAGGCGTTCCAGAAATCCGAGGATGAAATCTATACCGAGGAGCTACATACCGCACTGGAAGAAGCGATGGCCCAGAATCTGACCGTGCGTGAAGCGCATATCTTGCCGCCGCTACTACGACTGCCAGAGCCTGCGAGCTGTCGGCAATGAGCTAGGTGTGCAGCGCGAAACCATCCGCCAAATCGAGCGCCGCTGCATCCGAAAGCTCCGAGAGCTGCCCAAGCTCCAGCGCTGGCATGATGACATCATCTCAACGCGAGCATGGCGGGGGACAGGCCTTGATGCATGGAAGCACAACGGCAGCGTTCAAGAGCGCACTGTGGAATATCTGGAAGCTCAAAACAGTGAACAGTATTTCGCCCTCTTGGAAGAAGCCGCCCAGCTTGCCCCTGAGCATCGCGCCACCATCGAAGAGATGAAAGCCGCGTATTACGCCCGGCTGGAACAGGACGGCTACTATGATTGCCATCCTGAGAAGCGGCCTGACGCTGTAGCGGTGGAATAGCGGTGAAAATCCGGCCACTGCAAGCAGTGCTTTTGTACGCACAAAGCCCTCTTGCCTTGCAAGAACTTGTTGGGCCGCATCCCAAACCCTTTGACCGTGTAGCACCCGCCGGGCGCAGCACTCCAGCTACTCGACACAAAGCCCCCAGACCGCGACAGCGCGCGTCTAGGGGCTTTCGTATATTCTATGCCATGTGTAATTGTTCTTTCAACGCTCGCTGCAAGACCTGAGAGAAATTCACTCCCTGAGCCACAGCTGCTTCATTCAACCACGCCGGAATAGATAAAGTTTTCTTGACAGACTTTTCAAAATGTTTCTTGGCATATTCTGCAACATCAACAGACACGAGATTAACGATAGCTTCCCCTACCGGCAAATCGGGGTCAAGCTCTTTAGCAACAGCCACAGGGTCAATATTCACCAGCGAAGAAGGTGCGGGAACATCTTCACCATCACGCTGAGCTATATACAGATAGCTTGCAAGGCACTCCACAGCCATTTCCATAGCATCTTCAAAAGAATCACCCTGTGTTGCAAGGTAGTTCAAATCCGGGAAGATAACAGAATAACCGTCATCTTCCTTGTAAAAGCAAGCCGGATACATCGATAACATATTCAAGCACTCCTATTAGCACTCTTCTTTGTAAAAGCAAATTATATTGTGAAAATTTATATCTATATTGTAATTATCAAAAGCAAAAATCTTATTTTTTTAATCCTGCCTGTCTCAGAATTGATAGCTCTATAATCTTGTTAAGTTCTTTACCTTTGTGAAATGGAATTGTAACTTTTCCCGGCTTAGTCGGATGTACATAATGACGATGTGAACCATTCTGTTCTTTGAACACCCAACCATCAGCAAGGATTTTCTTTTCTAAATCCTTTGGTTTTGACGGCACCGCTTTCACCCCCTTGCCCAATATCATTATATCACAGATACGTATTATGTCAATACGTATCAAGAAATATTCTTTGATAAATCGCCAAAAGCAAAAGGCACCCCCGGACACATAGTGGAATATGATATGAAAGCCCGCCGGGCATCAGAAGCAAGGCACAGCATAAGGCACACGGCAAGGCATTTTTTCAAGAGTAAGGCACAAATAAGGCACATTCCGGCTGTTTCGCACCCCTTGTAAAACAGAAAAGCCCACGATTTACACCGTATTTTCAACGGTCAATCGTGAGTTTTTCTTTGGTGCGCTCGAGGGAACTCGAATCCCTGGCCCTCTGATTAAAAGAGCCCACCGGGCAGAACACTCTGATTTTGGAACTTTCGAGTTTGCGTCATTTTTGTGCAAAGCATCGTGATTTTCTGCCCGGCAATTTCTGCACCCTTTGTCGTATTTTGCAAGTCAGAGTACCCATTGCATTCCTTGAAACCGTGCAAAAACAGTGCAGAAACCGTGCACTTACTCTGGGACAAATAAAAAATGATGATTTTTGATCCATGACTTGGTGGCGATTTGAGTGACCACAAAGGTAAATTTGATACACGGAAAGAAGAATGCCCACTCGTCTGAGAAGTTCTCAGGGGAGTGGGCAGTTCTGTATAATGGCGTTTTGTATATGTCACTTGCCACTTTTAGCATAGAGGTTGCCATTTTTTGAGATGAAGTTGCCACTTTTAGCGTAGAGGTTGCCACTTTTCTATGGCAAGTTTCCGCACTTTCCGCATTGCTTTCCACACTTTCCGTACCTCATAGGATATACTCACCTCGCTAAACTTTTGTATGGGGCATTGCTATTGAGGTGTAAATTGAATATAATCTTGAATGGAAAGCGGACGTCACTCCGCTGGTGTGGCTGACACCTAAAATCCGATCTGATGCAAGACGTAAGGGCTTGAGGTTGGCGGGCAATGATAAAACCCGAAAGAGATGCAGGACGTAAGGGCCTGAGGTTGGCGGACAACGATAAAATCAGTCGCGAGGGACATCGGACAGCACTACGGTGTTGTAGGTGTCCCTTTTATTTTGTTGCTGTCCAGTTCTCCGCTGAATAACCAAAAATATCCGCCCACCTCTGGAGCTGAATCTCCACGGTGAGCGGGCATTTTGCGTTTTCGTTCGATTCGAGTGAATCTATTCGGCTTGTGGTTATCGCTGAACCCACGGTTTGGCTCTACAACAGGCTGATGCCGAACTAGTCTATTGCTTCAATGCCACCGATAGCTGGTCAACGCCGCTATCCTCTAAAAGTATTATACACCGTTGATGTGACATTGCAAGGAAAAAACGCGATACACGATAATATGCTCAATCGAAAGTCGATACTTTTGGGGAACGCAATATATCGAGAGCGATACTTTCTTCGTCAATGTCGATACTTTTTACAAAAATATAGCGAGTTCCCGCACTCCACGGGATATGCTTGCTCGCTAAACATAGTACGCAGGACATATCCAAACAATATAATCCTAATTATGATAATTCAAATTATATTGTTCTCATAAACAGTGTCTTCCTGAATCAAAATCAAGTTCGGATTCTCTGCAGCCATCTCCACCAGTCGATCGGTAAAACCGCTCTTAGAGAACAGTCCGTACACAATTTCATAGCCCTTAAAGGCCGCTGTAAGTTCTTTGGACTGCCCCTTTTCTTGCAAGGCAGAGTAGACCGCCACATCCACAGGTTTCGCATGGTACTTGCACTCGCCAAGGAACAGCCGTTTGTGCTGATTGTCCACCGCAGCAACGTCGATTTCTGTGTCTCCCTCGTTGTCGTTGCGCCAGTAAGAGCCAATGCGTGAGGGTGCAAAGTCGATTTGTCCCTTGCGGCACAGCTCCGCAAAGATATTCCGGCAGATGCTCTCATAAGCGAAAGCCACAAATTTTTGCTTGAAGTCTTTGCCCATCTCATCCAGCACGATCTGCTGATTATCCAGTTCTAGCTCCCCCTTGAACGGGTACACATAGCGAAACCAGAAGCGAATAAAGTTGTCCGAAACATAGTACAGCCCCTTTCGGGAACGTTCCGGGTTCTTTTCTGTGATGGGAACATTCTTGGTGACAAAGCCAAGGTCAATCAGTGTTTTCAGGTACGGCGTAATGGCCGAAGTGTCCTGTTCCATCGTCATGCCGATTTTGCTCAGCTTGTGGTTGCCATCCGAGATTGCTTTCAACACGGAGAAATAGTTAATGGGCGTCTGCACTTCTTCGTTGAGCAGGAAATCAGGTTCTTCGTAGAGAAAGCCGTTTTTCGACAGTACCACCCGCCGAATCTGTTCTACCAGCGGCTCCTCCGTCTGGAAAAACTCCATATATTTCGGTACACCGCCTGTAATGGCATACTGCTCCACCGCCTGCTCGAACGACAGGTTTTGCGCCGCATACACGTCCGTGAATTGCAGCGGCATCAGCCGAATCTGCGCCGTTCTGCGGCCATAGAGCGGGCTGTCGTAGGCTAGAGCGTGCTTTTTCATCATGCTGATCAGGGAACCGCAGAGGATCAGCATCACATTGTGGTCTTTCAGCACTTCATCCCATGCGTTTTGCAGGATGGACGGAAAATCCGGGTTCGTTTTGACCAGATACGGAAATTCGTCAATGACAAGCACCTTTTTTTCATCCGGGTGGTCGTCTGCTACCACCTGAAATAAATCAAGCCAGTCAGTAAATGTGACCTTGCTGAGCATGGGGTTCTTTGTGGTACGGGAAAGCACCCCGGCAAACCGCTTCATGCTCTGGGCTTCACTTTCTGTGGTTGCCAGAAAGTAAAACGCACGTTCATCCTTGATAAACTCTTTGATTAGCGTCGTTTTTCCAACACGCCGCCTGCCGTAAATCACCACAAAGCCGCTGCCGCGCTCTAGCTCCGCATTCAGCGTTGCCAGTTCGGATGTTCTGCCGATGAAGTCCATGCTATTCACCTCTTACATAATATAATTTGAATTATGATAATCTCAATTATATTATATCAATCTTGCGTAAATCCGTCAATGGAACGAAACATCGAATTTTCAACATCAAATTCATACAATGTAGAAAACTCTAGGCTTCCCCCTTTTGCAGATTGAACCGATCCCGAAGAAACGGTATAATAACAGTATAACAAATTATTGTTTGTCGGGCTTATTTTCTCGACACGCAGGAGGAACATACATGGTAACCGGAGAACTGAAAAGCAAAATTGACAGCCTGTGGGAAATTTTCTGGACGGGCGGCCTGACGAATCCCTTGGACGTGATCGAGCAGATGACCTATCTGATGTTCATTCACGACCTCGATGAAAGCGACAACACCCACGCGAAAGAAGCTGCCATGCTGGGTCTGCCCTACAAGAGCATCTTTGCGGGCGAGGTACAAATTGGGGAGCGCACTGTGGACGGAGCGCAGCTCAAGTGGAGCGTTTTCCACGACTTCCCGGCAGGCAAAATGTACTCCACCGTGCAGGAGATGGTGTTCCCCTTTATCAAGAACCTGCACGGTGACAAGGACAGTGCATACGCCAAGTACATGGGCGATGCCATTTTCAAAGTGCCTACTCCGCTGATGCTGGATAAAATCGTCACGGCCATGGACGGAATGTATGAGCAGATGGCAAAGGAATCAGCATCAGATATTGCTGGCGATGTTTATGAGTATCTGTTATCCAAGCTCGAAAATGCTGGTCGAAACGGTCAATTTCGTACTCCTCGTCAAATAATTAAAATGATGGTTGAGTTGGTAAAACCTCGCCCGGATGACGTGATTTGTGACCCGGCGTTTGGCTCAGCTGGTTTTCTTATTGCGGCTGCAACATATTTAAAAGAAAATTGCAAGCAGGAAGTGTTTTTTGACCGCAAAAACAAAGACCACTACATGAACCACATGTTCCACGGCTTCGATATGGACCGCACCATGCTACGCATCGGTGCTATGAACATGATGACCCACGGTGTGGACAACCCGTTTATCGAGTACCGTGACAGCCTGAGCGACCAGAACCCCGACAAGGACAAATACAGCCTGATTCTGGCAAATCCCCCATTCAAGGGCAGTCTGGACTACGACATTGTTTCCACCGACCTGCTCAAGCTCTGCAAGACCAAAAAGACCGAGCTGCTGTTCCTCGCTCTGTTCCTGCGGATGCTGAAGGTCGGCGGACGCTGTGCCTGCATCGTCCCGGATGGCGTTCTGTTCGGCTCTTCCACTGCACACAAGGCGATTCGCAGGGAGATCATCGAGAACAACCGTCTGGAAGCCGTAATTTCTATGCCCTCCGGCGTGTTCAAGCCCTATGCGGGCGTTTCTACTGCCATCCTGATTTTCACCAAGACCGGCCACGGTGGCACCGATAACGTCTGGTTCTACGATATGAAGGCCGACGGCTTCTCGCTGGACGATAAGCGCAGCCCGACCACGGAAAACGACATCCCCGATATTATCGCCCGGTTCCACAACCGGGAGGCTGAAGCCACCCGTGAGCGCACGGAACAGAGCTTCTTTGTGCCGAAAGACGAGATTGCGGGCAACGACTATGATTTGTCCATCAACAAGTATAAAAAGACCGAGTATGTGCCGGTGGAGTATCCTTCCACACAGGAAATTATGGCACAGCTGCGTGATTTGCAGAAGAAGATTGACGCAGAGATGGACGCTTTGGAAGAACTTTTGAAATGAAACAATTCTAATTTGTGGGAGAGAGCAATGAAGAAAAGGCTTGGAGATTATATTCAGGAATACTCTGTAAGAAACAAATCAGGCGAGGATATTCCTGTTTATAGTATAACGAACTCGCAGGGATTTTGCAGAGACTATTTTAGTAAAGAAGTTGCAAGTAAGGATAAAACCTCTTATAAAATCGTGCCGAGAGGGTGTTTTGCATATAATCCGTCGAGAATCAATGTCGGATCAGTTGATTGGCAACGAGACGAGGAACGTGTCATTGTAAGCCCACTTTATAATGTCTTTTCGGTCTCTCCTGAAATCGACCAGCAATATTTATATTACTATCTTAAAAGCAGCGCAACATTGTACAGAATAAAAGAGGTTGCTACTGGCAGCGTCAGAGACAACCTCAGACTCTCGATGCTTTATGATTTCATGATTGAACTGCCAAGTTTAGATGTCCAACGCCAAATAGTGTCAAATTTAGACTTATTGGCGTCTATAATTCGGCAGCGCAATCAGCAGCTCACCAAGCTGGACGAGCTTATCAAAGCTCGATTTGTGGAGATGTTTGAAAATAACACCTATCCAAAGGTAAAGGTTAGTACGGTGTGCGATTTCATAACTAAAGGGACAACGCCTCCGAATGACCTCATTAGTGAGGAATATTCAAGTGATAAAGTTCCGTATTTGAAAGTTTATAACTTGAGCTTCAATGGTGAGTTGCTTTTTGATACAGCGCCTCAATATATTTCCGAAAATATTCATAATGGAATGTTAGCTCGCTCTAAAGTCTACCCCAATGATGTTCTGATGAATATTGTAGGGCCACCACTTGGTAAATTTTCACTTGTCACAGATGAATTCCCGGAGTGGAATATAAATCAAGCTATCGCAATTTTTCGAGCGAAAGAAAAAATAAATCCTAAATATCTGTTGTCCGCTCTTATGCAACCGGAAGTATTAAACCCGTTTTTAAGACAAGCGGTTGGGATTCGACAGCTGAATCTTAGTCTGTCACAATGTCGGGACTTAGAAATTTTTCTACCGCCACTTTCCCTCCAAAACCAGTTTGCCGACTTTGTAGCCGAGGTAGACAAATCAAAATTGCTCGTAGGGAGTGCCGCAGCTCATAAGCCTTTTGATATAGGATTCTTTTCCCAAAAGCACTGTGCAACGCCTTGTAAAAGAGGTATAATAAGCTCAAAGCACATGATTTTTCACTGAAAGGAGCAGCCAAGATGACACATGAAGAGCAAAAAGACTACGCAAATGCGAAGTATGATGTTATAAAAGCACTGGATTCCATCAGAAAGTTGAAACCCGAATACCAGAAGCAATTGGCAGAAGAACTTTTCGGTGCAGAACTGTGCGCTTCTGCATGGAAGATTTTCAAAGATGCTACTCCATTACAAAGACAGTGAGGTAAGGATATGGAACACTTTATCACAGAAGTCCGCATCAATGAGGTTCGCCACCTGAAAAACATTACAATCAAGTTGAATCCTGAAAAGCGTCAACACCTTATCTTAACTGGTAAAAACGGTTCTGGCAAGACTTCTGTACTACAGGCAATGAAGAGTTATTTGCATGTTATCAATAATGGCGAATTAACTGACTTAAAAGCTAATTACTACAATTGGCTCTCAAGAGATAAAAAAGAATATGAAACAGCAAAAACAGATGACGAACGACTAATCATTCAAAAGCGGATGAAAAGTGACCGTGCTCGAATTGAGCAGTATGATCGCGGAGTTACGCTAGACTTTAAAAATGAATTGTATATTGACACCCTATATGCTAACGGAGATTTTATCACCGCATTTTTTTCTGCAGAGCGTGATTCTCAAGTTGAGCGTGTAAATGGTGCAAGAAATGTTATTCTTGCACAACACTACGGAATTAATGAAACTCCTTCTAAAATCTTGCTCAAATATATGGTTCACTTAAAGACACAACAAGCTTATGCTAAAAATGAGGGAGATTTAAATGTTGAAAAAAAGATAAAAGTATGGTTTGAACGCTTTGAGAATGCACTGAAAGTGCTTTTAGACGATGATTCCATCAAACTAATTTATGATTATAGAAATTATAACTTTCTTATCGAACAAAATGGACGTAACCCTTACAGCCTAGATGAACTTTCTGATGGCTATTCTGCCATTATTGGGATTGTTGCTGACCTTATCCTCCGTATGGATCGCAACTGGTTATTGAAAGGTGAGTTGAGCCAGTACGATGTAGAGGGTGTTGTGCTAATTGATGAGCTGGAAACTCACCTTCATGTGGAACTTCAACGTAAAATTTTTCCGTTCTTGACAGAATTTTTCCCGCGAATCCAGTTTGTTGTCACAACACATTCGGCATATATTCTTAATTCTATTAGCAATGCCTGCATCTATGATTTAGAAAAACAAGTGCAGTTCACAGACTTTTCCTCTTATTCTGTGGATGATATTGCAGAAGGATATTTGGACGCAGAAGCGTATTCGGACGAAACGCAGAAAAAAGCACAGCGTTATGAAGAACTTTATGGCCGAGCCGATCTTTCTGATGAACAACGTGCGGAACGTGCAGCTCTTCGCATTGAGCTGAAAGACGCAAAAGAAGTTCTTGAAAAAATCGAGGGAAAGAAGGTTTCCTGATGGTTAAAATCGAACGAAAGGGCACTCCAAAAGCACAAGCTGCCATTGCATCCTTAAAAAGCGAAAAAGTCAAGCCATCGGGAACTTACAATACTCCTGAAGTGAATGATGCTCTTCAAGAAATGTTTGCACATAAGTGCTATCTCTGTGAGCAAAAAGGATTGAAATCCATTCAAATCGAGCATCTGGTGCCGCATCATGATGACATAGATTTAAAATTTGACTGGAACAATATTTTTCTGGCTTGCACACACTGCAACAATATCAAAAATGATCGATTTGTTCCCATTTTGGATTGTACCAAGGTGGCCATTGATGAAAAAATCGCATTTCGTCGATACGGCGGTGTGTATGAACCAAGTGAGTTGACATTTACTGCACTGAATGATGATACAAAAACGCAGCATACGGTTGCGCTTTTGAAAGAAATTTATTACGGCTCAACACCACAAAAAATTGCAGAGGCAAAAATGCTTCGTGGCGATGTAGCAGATGAGCTGGATAAATTTCAAAAAAGTCTCCGGGAATATCAAGAGGCAGACGGAGAAGATAAAATTGATGCCGAATGTTTAATCAGTATGAGTTTGAAATGGAATAAACCTTTTGCTGCGTTTAAACGTTGGGTCATTCGTGACCATTTCCCGGAATTGATAAAGTATTGTCAGTAACGTACATGGAAGGAGCCTCCACCATGACCAACTTTGACTTTCTGAAAGATGACCCGCAGTTTTCCGGCTTTGCGGATGCCGCGATCGCTGCGGAGAGGATTCTGCCCATTGATGCGGCCACCGCTGTGCTGGACTGCCGCCGTGCCATGGAATTTGCAGTCAAATGGATGTATTCGGTGGACAGCTCTCTCGTCAAGCCGTGGGATGATAAGCTCATCAGCCTGATGAGCACAGAAGAGTTTCACGACATTGTGGACGATGATTTGTGGCGGCGGATGGATTTTATCCGCAAGCGCGGCAATGATGCCGCCCACGGAAGCCGCAGCATCAGCCGGGAACAGGCGGAACTTTGCCTCGAAAACCTGTTTCTGTTCCTTGATTTCGTAGCGTACTGCTATGGAACAAGCTATCAGGAAAAGAAATTTGACACTTCCCTGCTCACACAACAGCCTGCTGCACCCGTTGCACAGCCCGCCCTGCCAGATGTGGACTTGGATGCACTCATCAAAGAAAACGCTGCGCTCAAGGCGCAGCTGACCGCCCGCCGCGAAACGCAGCAGCCCACCTATGTACCCAAGCCGCTGGAACTTTCGGAGTACAAGACCCGAAAACTGTATATTGACTCCATGCTCACCGATGCCGGGTGGGTCGAGGGTAAAAATTGGGTCAACGAGGTCCCTCTGCCCGGGATGCCTAACAAGAGCGGCATCGGCTATGCAGATTATGTCCTGTACGGCGATGATGGCCGTGCGCTGGCTGTGATCGAAGCAAAGCGCACCTGTAAGGATGTTGCAGTAGGCCGCCAGCAGGCAAAGCTGTACGCAGATATTCTCGAAAAGCAGTTTGGTCGTCGCCCGGTGGTATTCCTGACCAACGGTTTCGACACCCGCATTGTGGACAATATCTATCCCGAGCGCAAGGTCGCTTCCATTTACTCCAAGCGCGACCTTGAAAAATGGTTCAATCTGCAAGCAATGCGCACCAGCCTTGCCAATGTGGATGTAAACAAAAACATTGCCGGACGGTACTATCAGGAAGGTGCCATCAAGGCGGTTTGTGATAGCTTTGGCCGCAAGAACCGCCGCAAGGCTCTGCTTGTTATGGCAACCGGCTCCGGCAAGACTCGTACCGTCATTGCACTGGTGGATGTATTATTGCAGCATGGCTGGGTCAAAAACGTGCTGTTTCTGGCTGACCGCAACAGTCTTGTGACCCAGGCAAAGCGCAGCTTTGTCAACCTCCTGCCGGAGCTTTCCGTGACGAACCTCTGCGAGGACAAAGACAACTTTACGGCACACTGCGTGTTCTCGACCTATCAGACCATGATGAACTGCATTGATTCCGTTCACGATGCAGAGGGCAAGCTGTTCACCTGTGGCCATTTTGATATGATCATCTGCGATGAAGCACACCGTTCCATCTACAATAAATACCGCGACATCTTCCACTATTTTGATGCACCGCTGGTTGGCCTGACCGCCACACCCAAGGATGAGATCGACAAAAACACCTACGAGATCTTTGACCTCGAAAACGGCGTGCCCACCTATGGTTATGAGCTGGCGCAGGCCGTCAAGGATGGCTTTCTGGTTGATTTCCTCTCGGTGGAGAGCGAAGTAAAGTTTATGAAGAACGGCATCACCTACGATGAACTTTCGGACGAAGAACGGGAAGCCTACGAAAACACCTTTGAGGATGAAAACGGCAACCTGCCGGCCAGCATTGATGCATCTGCTCTGAACAGTTGGCTGTTCAACAAGGACACCATCCGGCAGGTCCTGAATGTCGTGATGCAGAACGCCTTGAAAATCGACTACGGCAGTAAGATCGGCAAGACGATTATTTTTGCCAAGAGCCACGATCATGCAGAGGAAATCCTCAAAGTGTTCAATCAGGAATATCCTCACCTGAACGGCTACGCCATGGTGATCGACAATCGGCTCAATTATGCGCAGAGTGCCATTGACGAATTCTCAGACCCGAAGAAGTTGCCGCAGATTGCCATTTCGGTGGATATGCTGGACACTGGCATCGATGTGCCGGAGGTTCTGAATCTGGTCTTTTTCAAAAAGGTTCTAAGCAAGGCAAAGTTCTGGCAGATGATCGGACGCGGTACACGCCTGTGTCCGGGACTTCTGGATGGTGAGGACAAGAATAAGTTTTACATTTTTGACTTCTGCGAAAATTTTGAATTTTTCCGCATGAACAAAGGAAATGCCACCCCGAATATGATTGCCGTTCAGGGCGCGATTTTCGGCCTGCAGTTTGAAATTGCGTATAAATTGCAGAATATGCAGTTCCAAACGGAAGAACTGAAAGCGTTCCGTACTTCACTGGTGGAGCACATGGTCAGTCAGGTGCAAAAGCTGAATCGTGACAACTTTGCAGTCAAACAGCATTTGAAGTATGTCGAGTTGTATGCGGATAAAAACAGTTACAATGCTCTAACGTATGCAGACACCTTGATTGCCCGGGAGGAACTTGCGCCCTTGATTGAACCGGAGCCGGATGACCCGAAAGCACTTCGTTTTGATGCATTGCTGTATGGCATCGAATTGGCATACCTTGCTGGGAAGCCGTACACTCATGGCCGCAACGAGCTGCTGAAAAAAGCGAAAGCGGTTGCGAGCGTGTCCAATATTCCAGAGATCGATCAGAAACGTGCGTTGCTTGAAAAAATTATCCAGACCGACTATATCAAAACTGCCGATGTGAACGAGTTTGAGCACATCCGAAAAGAGTTGCGTGACCTGATCAAGTACATTCCCATCGAGCGTGTACGGTACACCACAGATTTCTCGGACGAAATTCTTTCGACAGAATGGAAGGAGGCCGAGCTGGAAAACGATGATCTGAAAAATTACAAGGCAAAAGCTGAGTACTATGTACGGCAGCATCAGGATAATGCAGCCATTGCCAAACTGAAAGGCAACATCCCGCTCACTGCCGAAGATGTCAAAGAACTCGAAAAAATTCTTTGGAGTGAGGTTGGCACAAAAGAGGACTATGAAGCCGAATATGGCACAAAGCCTTTGGGAGAATTCGTGCGGGAAATCGTTGGTCTTGATATGGCTGCGGCGAAAGCTGCATTTTCGCAATATCTGGATGGTGCTAACCTCGACAGCCGACAGATTTACTTTGTCAACCAGATTGTCGAGTACATCGTACATAATGGCATGATGAAAGACCTCTCCGTTTTGCAGGAGCCGCCTTTTACAGATCAGGGAAGCATCGTAGAGGTCTTTACAGATTTGAGTGTATGGCTTGGTATTCGCAAGACCATTGAACAGGTCAACGCCAACGCAATCGCAGCGTAATAGAATATCTTCTAAAACGGTAAAGTGGATTTTATCCGCTTTGCCGTTTTTCTTTTTGTCTAAAATTGTGAAATTTTCAAAACTGTATTCCAAAACGGTCCTGCGGATTCCTATTAGTGTAGAGGCTTTCAAAATCTTTTGTAAAACGGCTTTCCGCTAGTTCTATAAGTGGATAATGAACAAAATCTATATTCTAAAATTAGGCAGTTCAACAAAATTTGAAAATCTGTATGCCAAACACCCATTTTAGAATGTTATAGGTATAGGAGGTTGTTTGAAAAAGTGAAAATTTTCAGAATTTTCATAAGCCCCCGTTTAAAAACACCCCTTTAAGTTTGTATAAGGTGTGGGAACTACTTTCAAAAGCAGTCTTACTCGCATTTTTGAAAGCCCTCAACTTCTTACAAAATCACAGTGCACCTTGAAAACCACATGATCGGCTGCAAGTTAATATGCTTTTTCGGGGAAGTGCCGCCACGACACGAGCGCACCAAGAAAAAGCCATACGCCGGAGGAAATCGGGCAGGAACCGCTTGCAGGCAGACCGACACCGAGGAAGAACCGGGCAAGCTGGCAGAGAGGACTTCACAAGTCTTGTCTGTCAGGTTGTTCGGCGCAAGAGTGCAGAGAGCGCAGCTCTTTGCGCGGGTCAAG
>ERZ859967.810-NODE-810-length-16015-cov-1.854010_pt1 | contig 16015 bp, 16 predicted proteins | sample MGYA00510115_ERZ859967 | MGnify/ENA primary metagenome ERZ859967 (study PRJEB30046, sample SAMN00715171) | human gut metagenome | study: EMG produced TPA metagenomics assembly of the A metagenome-wide association study of gut microbiota in type 2...
TTACGAAGGCTTTTGCTTACTTTATCGCAGTTCAGAGCTTCCGTGAAGCTATTCACCGCATCCTCATATTTTTCAAAGAGATACATCTGGACATTCTCTTCAGCCAGCTTCAACAGGAACGGTGTACCAAGACAGGTTCTGTAATCACTGTGTCTGGTTCCTAACAGAATATAGACTTCTTCCATATTCGAATACTCGCAGATACGTGCCTTGACCTTCTCCTCATTCCATACCGGCGGGGGGAAATATGCACTGATATCCAGCGTTGCAGGATCGAATTCCAGCCAGTAATTACGATGTGGCTCTACGATTACCTGGAAATGCCCCTTTACAAACTGCGCAAGCAGAGACAATTTATATTTGTTGATTGGCTTCTTATCCGGGTTGTAGCGCATAGCGCTCTCAGCTGTCAGGAATACTTTAAGAGACTCATAATCATAATCCTTATCATCCTTGGGCTGGCTCTTATCCTTCTTGCGCTTCATGGTCATGATCTCAAAAGTCTGCTTCTCACCTTCTGCCGGTTTCTTGCGGAAATCCGGTAATTTACCGATGATGAACACTGACTTTGTAAGCATATGTGCTACTGCTTCTTCCTTAGTGCATCTGTCGATGGACACTCTGTACATATAATGATAGGAATCCACGATTTCCTTCATTACTCTCAGGTCTTTTGCTGATAAATACTTTTCATCACACAAGGTTGTCTTGGAGCCATTCTCCAAAGTATTGATATGAAGTACCAGACCTGTGATATTCTCATCAAAAATCTGATAAATAACCTCACCCAGCTTATCTTCATGATAAGCATAACGATATTCACCATATCTCTTTGCCTTATTTACATAGGCATCATAATATTCTTTTTCAAAAAATACATGAATGGCATCGTCGAAGACTTCTTCTTCATTGCGCTGCATTACCATGATATCTTTATTCAGTCCCTCAAAGAGACGCAACTGCCATATTGTTATGTTTGATTTTCTTTCCACTTAACTTTACCCTTATCCCTATTCTTAGCTTTCTACAATCAGATATCTGCCGTCTCCCACGTCAAATACCTCAGGTGCATCCAGAATATCTTCCTTGCTCTGTCCCTCCAGATCCACACCTTCTTCATCAAAATAATCCCATACTTCATCCAGGGAATCTACCACAACTGCCATACACTCTTCCAGGAAATCTTCTGCTTCCTCTGGTGTCTCTGCTACATTCTCAGGAAAAAGCTGTAACTGATTCTCCAAAAAACATTCTAATACTGCATCATCATACTCGTGCATATTCTTACCATACCTTTCTGTACCATAATTTCCAGTACTGCTTTAGTATTTGATTCCGGCCTTATCCAACTCCCAAACGAGTCTGCCAACCGGTAAGCCTACAACATTGTTATATTCACCACAGATTTCCTTGATATAGGCAGCACATCTGCCCTGTATTGCATATGCCCCTGCCTTATCCACAGGTTCGCCTGTCTCTACATAAGTCTGTATCTGTTCACCTGTCATAGGATACATTTCCACATCCGTCTTTTCATGGAAGCTGATAACCCGTCTGCCCTGCTCTTCCAGAATGATCAGAGTAACACCGGTGTATACCTGATGCACCTTGCCCTGCAGACTTGACAGCATCCTCACAGCATCCGCCTTATCCTTTGGCTTTCCCATAATTGCACCATCATAAGCTACAATCGTATCCGCTCCTATGATTACTGTACTTTTCTGCCTGCCATGTTCTTTCTCATAGCGATCTGCCACTTCTTTCGCCTTTTGCAGGGACAGCTCTTCTACAATATCTGCCGGCTGCTGTTTTGTAATGATTTCCTCTCCATGCGCAGAAGCAATTTCAAATGAAAGACCTATCTGCTCTAATAGTTCTTTTCTTCTGGGCGACCCGGATGCTAATACAAATTTTACCATAATATGCTGTACCTTTCCAGTCTCTGTTATCTCTTTCTTTACTCTGCCTCAATATGAGTCTCCGGCTTGAATACTCTTGCCTGCTGTTCATTCTTATGCTTATGTGCAGCAGCCATATATTCTTTACAGAATTCTTCCTGTGCATTGCACAATACCTTACCACGCTTGTCTACCTTTTCATAAGTTCCATCTGGCTTTAACAGCTGCGCTTTCACTGTATCTCTCATCTGCACATCCAGAATATGCCATACCTTTTCTTTTAATTCAGGGTTCAGAACAGGGAAGAGGATCTCTACACGGCGCTCCAGGTTTCTTGGCATCCAGTCAGCACTTCCCATATACAATTCCGGATTACCGCCATTTTCAAAATAGAAGATTCTGGCATGCTCCAGGAAATTACCAACAATGGAACGCACGGATATATTATCATTCGTCCCTTCTACTCCTGTTCTCAGACAGCAGATACCACGGACAATCAGATCAATCTTCACACCTGCTGCCGCTGCTTCATATAATGCCCTGATGACATCAGGATCACACAGTGAGTTCATCTTTGCAATGATATGTGCCGGTCTGTTCTGCTTTGCATTGTCTTTTTCCCTGTTGATCAGATATAAGAACTTATCCTTTAACCACAGCGGTGCCAGGGCAAGGTGGTTCCAGCTAAGCGGTTCTGAATAACCGGACAGCATATTGAATACTGCGGTTGCATCCTCTCCAATTGCTTCGTTACAGGTAAGGATACCACAGTCTGTATACAATTTCGCCGTAGAATCATTATAATTACCAGTTCCCAGATGGACATATCGGCGGATGCCCTCTTCTTCTCTTCTGACAACCAGTGTAATCTTACAGTGGGTCTTTAGTCCAACCAGACCATATATTACATGACAGCCTGCCTTTTCCAGCTTCTTCGCCCATACGATATTATTCTCTTCATCAAATCTAGCCTTTAACTCGACCAGTACAGTGACCTGTTTACCATTCTCTGCTGCCTGTGAAAGTGCTGCAATAATAGGAGAATTGCCACTGACACGGTACAGTGTCTGCTTGATTGCCAGTACTTCCGGATCTCTGGAAGCCTGCTTAATAAAATCTACGACAGGTGCAAATGTCTCATACGGATGATGCAGCAGAATATCCCTTTGTCTGATTTCATCAAAAAGGTTACAGTCAGATGCCAGTCCATCCACCGGCTGTGGGATATAAGGCGGTGTCTTTAAATGGTCGAATCCACTCATACCGTACATTTTCATCAGGAAAGTCAGATCCAGCGGTCCCGGGATTTCATAGATATCCTGTTCTTCTACACAAAGCTCCTTCTGGATAAATGACAACAGTCTTTCATTGATTCCATCCTCTACTTCCAGACGGATGACCTGTCCCCACTGTCTCTGCTTTAACTGCTTCTCAATCTCCTTGAGCAAATCTGCTGCTTCCTCTTCTTCCAGGGAAAAGTCAGCATTTCTCATAATTCTGAACGGGTATACACATTCGATATCATAATTCAGGAAAAGCTTACCCATATTTCGTTCAATGATCTGTTCCAGCAGGATCACACGCTTGCTGCCATCTTTGCCATCCGGCAGACTGACGATTCTTGGAAGCACGCTCGGTACCTGTACTGTTGCAAACTCCAGTTCTTTTGCCGCAGCAGAACGCTTGAACAGATGCTTCTTTAATACACTGTTATTCTCTTTACGTGATACAAGTGCGCCAAGATTCAGAGATTTATTACGGATTAGTGGAAAAGGTCTGGAAGAATCCACTGCCATTGGTGTCAATACGGGATATACATTATCCTGAAAATAGCGGTCTACGAATTTCTTATCCTCTTCCTCCAGTTCCTCATGCTTCTCAATTACCTGTAATCCATTCTGTCCCAGTAGAGGGATAAGTGAACGGTTATATGTAGAATACTGCATATTGACCAGCTCATGAGTAGCCTTATTCACTGCTTCCAGCTGTTCCTGTGCAGTCATTCCTGCAATGTCCTTCTTCTTATATCCCGCATTTACCATATCTTTAAGGGATGCCACACGCACCATAAAGAATTCATCCAGATTAGATGCCGTAATACTCAAAAACTTAAGTCTCTCAAATAATGGCAGAGACTTATCCCTTGCCTCTCCCAATACTCTATGGTCAAATGCTACCCAGCTCAATTCCCTGTTGTAGTAATATTCCGGTCTGCTATAGTCAATCTTCATATGCTGCTCATCCCCCTTATATATTGCTCTTTTTCTGTTTTACAATGGGCTTGATATTATACACTTCTTCAAACAGCTCTGCATTTCTTGCAAACATGCTTAATTCCAGCGTCATATCAGCATTGGACTCGACTGTGATAATAATAGAATCCTCTTTTAATGTAGTCTTTACATTATCACATTTCTCACGATGACTGATATCCAGTCCATCCGCCAGACGTATGATTGCTGTCAGCTTGGCTATTTTAAGAAAAGACTCTTTATCCAGTGTCGTTACTCGTCCTACTGTTTCGTAATATTCAAAAGTTTCTGTTGAATACTTTACAATATTAGCTACAATTTCTCTTTCCAGGTGAGACAACCCTATCATTTCTGTCGCCATCACAATATTATAAGAACTCTCCCCCACATTGGTCAGGCTGATATATCTGCCGCATTCATTCAGGATTGCAGCAATCTGCAGCAAAAGCCTGTCTCTTTTATTCAGACCATGCACTTTCTTGAGATGGTCATAGAGGGTCAGTGCGATTTCTTCTCTTTCTCTGGTGCTGCGTTCTCCACTGTGATACCTCTTATTAATATCCCTTGCGCATGCCAGAATATCCTGTTCAAAATTATGTGATACAGATAATACTTTATTCTTCTCCGCATATTCATAGGCAATACCATCACACAGACTGACACCAGGTGCCCACAGTGTCTTGGCCCCCAGTACTTTCATCATATGCTTGATCATGATAGCTGATAAGTACAGAAGTGATGTATTCTCAGCGGGAATTCCAAGAGCTGCTGCTATTTCCTGGGAATTTCTCTGTTTTAATCTGCCTACAAATTCCTGGAAAGTCTGTGCATCTACATGCCCCTCTTTGCCGGATTTGAGGATTCCCTTCTGCAGTATCAATGACACATAATCATCTACCAGAATGATATTTTCAATCGTTCTGTCACCAACAAACATCTGCTTAAAGCTCTGGAGACGGTCAATTACCATTTCCTCTACGATTTCTTCAAGCTGATATGTCTTGTAGGATACCTTGCTCAATTCTTCTCTCATACGCAGAACACCGGGACGGATATTCTGTGTCGTAACCAGTGAGTCTTTATCAAACAAAGAAAGCTGTATGCTGCCCCCGCCTATATCAATAAAAGCTGTTCCCTTTTCAATGATGTTTTGGAAATCCTGACCTTTGGATGCTACCGATTTATAATCAAGGAATCGCTGCTCCGAATTGCTCAGTACTTCCAGCTCAATACCCGTCCTGGTACGAATCTGATCCAGCAGGATCAACGTGTTCTTCGTTTCCCTGATGGCACTCGTTCCATAGGCACGGTATGCATCTACTTTATAACTGTTCATGATCTGTATAAACTCGCGCAACAATCTGCACAGCTCATCCATACGTTCACTGCTGATCTTACCAGTCAGGTAAGAGTCCGTTCCAAGCTCAATCCTATGACGGATGCAATCTATTTCTTTTATTCCATTCTTTGAAGATATCTCAAATATCTTCATGGTCAGTTCATAGGAACCTACATCAATTGCGGCAAAGGTCTTATATGCCATGTAATCACCCCTTTTATGATTCTGCTATTGCTGCTTGCCAGCCAGATAATCAATAAACTGCTGCGCTGTTCTTCCGGAAAGTCCTCCATGGGATAATTCCCACTTATTTGCTTCTAACAGAAGTTCGTCCTCGGACATCCCTATATTATTTCTGGCAGCCAGCGCTTTCACAATCTCCTGGAATTCCTTCTTGTTTGGTGCGCAGAAGAAGATAGATACACCAAAACGTGCTACCAGTGAGAGCTTCTCCTGTACTGTATCAGAAGCATGCAGGTCATCTCTGCGTTCTTCCTTATCAGAGAATTTCTCCCTTACCAGATGTCTTCTGTTGGAGGTTGCATAGATCAGCACATTGTCCGGCTTTACTTCCAGTCCACCCTCAATAATAGCTTTCAGATATTTATATTCAATTTCAAATTCTTCAAAGCTCAGATCATCCATATAAATGATAAATTTATAGTTTCTGTTCTTGATCTGTGCAATCACATCATTGAGATCCTTGAACTGATGCTTGTACACCTCGATCATACGCAGTCCCTGATCGTAATAGCGGTTGATAATACCCTTGATACAGGAGGATTTACCAGTACCTGCATCACCAAACAACAGGCAGTTATTTGCAGGTCTTCCCTGTACGAATGCCTCTGTATTATCAATGAGCTTCTGCTTAGGAATCTCATAGCCAACCAGATCCTCCAATTTCACATGGTCGATATTCTTGATTGCCTTAATCTCCATCTTCTCTCCTTCAGGATGCGAAATACGGAAAGATTTATTCAGACCAAACTTACCTACACCATATCTGGCATAAAATTCTGTAATAATCTGCTTGATAGCCTCTGCACTGTCTGCATGTCCAATTTCTCCGGCTGCTTCGCAGATACGGTCTCTGATTCTGGAATTATACACATGGCTCTTCTTATGATTGCCTTCAAAATTCCTGATATACGCAAGGGTGTCCTGTCCGAATTTATCTCCCATCTGTGTGAAGTCATAGTCGGTCAGTTCCTTGATAATTGCAAAATCATGTAATGCCACTTCATTTAATGTGCCCTGCTGCTCTCCCCTGATCTCACTGCCAAGGCTGTACGCATTCTCATCATTTACCAGCAGATTGGCAATATAGCAGTGCCACAGATTCCCATAGAATCCATGATGTGCTGCCTTGTCCAGCATCGTATGAATGCATTCAAAGAACAAGTCCTCTCTGTCCTCCAGGTTATAATAATCGTCATCAAAATGCTCCATAAGCCATGCCATATCTGACAGCAGCTTATCCTGTTTCAGATTACGATATACGATCAGTTCCTTAATTCTCATTATAATTATGCCTCTTTTCTAATAATTTCCCAGTATCTTCATATTTCTGGTCTCTTCCCGCAGACCTCTCAGTGCATTTTTTACAGCGCTGTCCTCCATATTACCTTCAAAATCCACAAAGAACCTGTATTCCCAGTTTCTTCCTTCCAATGGACGTGATTCGATCTTGGTCATATTCAGGCCATTATAGATCAGATGTGACAGGGCATGATAAAGCGCACCACTCTCATGATTCACTTCAAAACACAGACTGATCTTAGATGCATCTTTGGAAAATACTTTCTGATTGGTAATAATAATGAAACGAGTGGAATTCTCTTTCAAATCATTTACACCCTTCTCCAGAATCTCCAGTCCATATACTTTAGCCGCATATTCACTGGCAATGGCAGCTTCTGTCGGGTTCTTATCCTCTGCGACCTTCTGCGCAGCAAATGCATTGTTCTTCATGCTGATCTGCTGCCATCCCTTCTCCTGAAGATAATGGGCGCTCTGCATCAGTGACTGTGCATGGGAATAGACTGTCTTAATATCACTGATCTTCGTTCCCGCACAGCCAAGCAGACAATGATTGATAGGAATGATCTGCTCACCCACGATATAATTTTCAAATTCCACCAGTAGGTCATATATCTCACTGACAATTCCAGCTGATGAATTTTCTATCGGCAATACTGCAAAATCAGCGCTGCCCTCATCAATTGCCAGCATGGCATCCCTGAAGGTATCTACATGGAAGCAATTCACGCCTTCCCCGAAATACTGAATCATGGCAGCCTGGGAATAAGCTCCCTCTGCTCCCTGAAATACCACTCTGCACTTGGATGTATCAAAATGATCCACCTTGGAAAAGGAAAGCTTGCCTACACTGTCATGCTCTGCCAGCAATCTATACTGAAGCTTACGGCTCATCGCCATAATCTGCTCAAAAAGCTCCGTCACACCATAGGCATTGAAATCATTATGTGTTAATGCCCTGACTGCTTCCAGCTTCTGCTTCTCACGCTCTTTATCAAAAACACGTTTACCGGTCTCTATCTTATATTCTGCGACCTGCCCGCAGACATTCATTCTTTTCTCATACAGTTCAACAATCTGCTTGTCAATTCCATCAAGCTCATTCCTCAATTCCAGTAAATCCATCTGTTATCTCCTCCTGGTACAATATACATAGAGTATAACATTCCTGTTCACTACGTTCAAGTAATGGATAAAATACTGTAATCCCCTTTTAATTTGTCAGAATATTCTGTATAATATAAGTAATTAAGGGGGCTACTATCATGAAGAGAAAAATTATTACTATTTTGTCAATTCTTTGTATTGCGGCATTATGCATCGGTACAGCTGTTGCAATCTCATCCAGCCATAAAATCAAATTAAATCCGGATTACGTTGTGGGCAACACTGCCGGTAACTTATATAATGGGGGGACTTTCTGCGAGGATGATGAATATGTCTATTTCTCCAACGCCTACGACAACGGTGCCCTTAACCGCATGCGTCCTGATGAATCAGACATGAAGAAGCTTGTATCCACCCAGGTAAGCAGTATTAATTCAGGCGGTGATTACCTATATTATTATCAGCAGAGCATTGGTTCAGGTGAAGGCTTCGGCTACATGTTCAACGCAACCGGCATCTATCGTGTATCCAAGAAAAATCCTGCCAAAAACACCTGCCTGGATAAAATATATGGAAGCAACGTCGTTTTAAGCGGTAATTCCTTATACTATAATATTTCTGCTGAAAATGGAACCTTTCTGATGGCAAAAAGCACCGATGGCAAAAGTTCCCAGACTATCCTGACGAACCCTATCCTTCCTGCCTGTGTTGACAATAACACTCTTTATTATCAGAATACCAAGACAGACCTGCATCTTATGGCTGTCAACACATTGACCAACCAGGTATTTCAGGTGTCTTCTGAAGATATTTATATGCCTATTGTAGAAGGCAGCACACTTTATGGCATAGACATCCATAACAATTATGCCTTAATCCGCATGGATTTGACCACCGGGGAAAAGACAACTCTGGATGATACAAGGACTGATATGCTCAATGCCTCACCACAATATATCTACTATCAGACATCCGGCGATACTCCACAGTTCAAGCGTATTTCCAAGGATGGTTCTTATATGGAAGTAATTGCTGACGGCGCATACAATACTATCCAGACCACTTCCAAATATGTCTATTTCCTGAAATTCGGAAGCAGCGTTCCTGTCTACAGAATCCCTCTGGACGGACCAATTGATATCTCCACTTTCGATGCAGCACTACAGGCTGCTGCCCAACAGAATAAATAAAAATAACATGACCGGTCTTGTATGTATATTTCATGCAGAACCGGTCATACTGTTTTTATGAATCATAAATCAAACCTTTATCTTAATAACTTTATAAAATGCGGTATTGCAGGATGGTGTCTGGAGATTCTCTTTACCTCCTCCATGGCACTGCGCAGGCGTGAAATGACCCTAAAAGGCACTACTTCCATCTGGATGTTCCCCATTTACGGCTCCATGGCATTATTGCGGCCCTTTTTTCTACGCATGCAGAAACTGGCCTTTCCAGTCCGTGGATGTATCTATGCCCTTATGATCTTTGCTGGTGAATCCTTAAGTGGACGTCTTTTACAGAAGCATCAACTGTGTCCCTGGGATTATACCAGCCATCATTGGAATATTCAGGGTATTATACGCCTTGACTTCTTCCCCTACTGGTTTGCCACCGGACTTTTCTTCGAGAAACTGCTTACAGAGAAGCCATCCAGCCAATCTAAGGGCTGAATTATACCGCACTCCCTGCTTCACTTCCCAGAGTTCAAAAAAGGAGAGGGCATTCCCCCTCTCCCAACTGCACTATGCATTTAGTTATCAATATCAAAATCCGAACCATCAGCACCGATATCCAGCGTATTCATTGTTCTGCGCTTTCTTCTTGCTATCTCCGACTGCTCCAGAATGAAGTCCTTTATTGCCCTGGCGTTCTTAATATGCGCCATGACAAGCTGTGGATTGGTCGTATCACCTGTATAACAGATAATCGTACCCAAGCCAAATATTCTCTCCAACAGAGAAGTCTTCAATGTCACATCCTGCACCTTGTACATATAGCAGTCATTCTCTTCCTTGCTCAGAAATCCCGTATCTACAGTAAGGACCTCTTCTTTTACCGTGTATAACGTAAAAGTAAACGGCAGTCCAAAAAATACCCATCTCTTTCGCTCTCTAAATTCCATCTTCATCCTCCTACTCTGCATGACCAATAGCCTCTGTTTTTTCTTACGTATAGTATAACATAAAATTTAAAAATGTCCTATTCATAAAATATAATTTTTCCATTGCAAGCACACTCAAGATATGCTATGATAGCACAAGTGAGTGAATTTATATAAACGATTAAGAAGGAGTAAGACCATGGCTGTATCAATGAGCGAAGATAAGTATATCGACGTATTTCATCCGATAGCCACATTATTTCCTTTTTTCATTTTCAGACATTTCACTTTTTATATTGGTAATTTTTCAAGAAGAGAAGATATCTCTTCTTTTATTTTGCCAAAAATTCGTAACAATTCTAAGGAGGTTTTCTATGAGACATTTAATGAGTCCGCTTGATTTCTCTGTGGAGGAGCTTGACAAGTTATTCACACTTGCCAGTGACATCGAACACAATCCCGCTAAATATGCGCATGCCTGCGCCGGCAAAAAGCTTGCTACATGCTTTTATGAGCCAAGCACACGTACCAGACTGAGCTTTGAAGCTGCCATGCTTAACCTGGGCGGCAGTGTCCTCGGTTTCTCAGATGCCAACTGTTCTTCCGCGTCCAAGGGTGAAAGTGTATCCGATACCATCCGTGTTATCTCCTGTTTTGCAGATATCTGCGCTATGCGTCATCCTAAAGAAGGTGCTCCTATGGTAGCAGCCTCCCGTTCCGGAATACCGGTGATCAATGCCGGCGATGGTGGTCATCAGCATCCTACCCAGACTTTGACCGACCTGATGACAATCAAATCCTTAAAAGGCAGACTGAATCACTTCACAATTGGTCTGTGCGGTGATCTGAAGTTTGGTCGTACCGTACATTCCCTGATCAATGCACTGGTTCGTTATGATGACGTCCGTTTCATCTTCATCTCTCCAGATGAATTGAAGGTTCCCGAGTATGTCACAGAAATGCTTCATGAAAAAGGCATTCCTTATGAAGAAGTGACCAGACTTGAAGATGTTATGTCTGAACTTGATATTCTCTATATGACCCGTGTTCAGAAAGAGCGTTTCTTCAACGAAGAGGATTACGTCCGTCTGAAAGATTTCTACATTCTCAACAAAGAGAAAATGGAAATGGCAAAGCCGGATATGATTGTGCTCCATCCCCTTCCCCGTGTCAATGAGATTTCTGTTGAAGTAGATGATGATCCAAGAGCAGCATACTTCCGTCAGGTACAATACGGCGTATATGTCAGAATGGCACTGCTGTTGACTTTATTAGAGATTCATGTAGAAGAGTAGGAGGTCACATCATGTTAAATGTAGGTAAAATTGAAGAAGGTTTCGTTCTGGATCACATCAAGGCTGGCAAAAGCCTGAGTATCTATAAGCATTTAGGATTGGACAAGCTGGATTGTACAGTTGCTATCATCAAGAATGCCAAGAGTGGCAAGATGGGTAAAAAGGATATTCTCAAGGTAGAATGTGACATTGACACGCTTAACCTTGACATTTTGGGATTTATTGACCACAATATCACTGTCAATGTCATCAAAAATTCAGAAATCGTGCAGAAACGTCAGCTCACCCTGCCCCGTGAAATCAAGAATGTGCTGAAATGCAAGAATCCACGTTGTATCACCTCTATCGAACAGGAGCTACCCCATATCTTCGTTCTAACTGATGAAGAAAAGGAAGTATACCGTTGCAAATACTGCGAAGAGAAATACAGCAGTGCAGATTTATAGAATTATTGTAACAAAATGAAAAATGCAGATGCCAGAGAGCAATTCCCCGGTATCTGCATTTTTTTAAATATAGTTAGTTGAAGCTTACTACTTCATCCTTTGGCTTCTTGGTCGGTACGACACTGACTGCATGAAGAACAGGACCTTCACCATTATAGTCTTTCCAGAACTCCTGATGAACGGTAGCGGTTACTTCTACCCACTCTTTATTTGTCAATTCTGTACTCTTATCATATTTGCAGGCATAACCTAGAAAAGCCATATCCTCTGCACAACATGTCATTGCCATTCTACCCGGTACGAAATAATCTGTACTTCCATCCTTTGGTCTTAATACCATAGCCTTGAACTTGATTGTCTTACCAATATATCGGCTCAGATTATCCATTGCATCCAGATACCATATGCCATATGCATACGTATCCAGATCAATCACCGGCTGATTCAGATCATATGGAAGATCCTCTTCCAGAATCTGATTGATTTCTCCATCCTTGTCTTCAAAAACAACATCTGCTGTAGGATTTACAGCCTTGATATTACGTTTAAAATTGCCTAACTGTTCATTTAATCCATCACAGCGGTTAAAGATGATCAGCTCTGATTTTCTAATCTGTTCCGCCAGCAGTGACTTCATATTTGTATAGTAATTCTGGAATGTAGCGCCATTGATCGTCGTGATCTGCTGCTCTACTGACCAATGCCATGGCAGCTTCATATTCTTGCAGTTCCACATACCATTGTATTCAATTACAATACGTTCTGGCTTATATTTCTTCTCCAGCTCGATCAGATTCTCCGGTGTGAAGTTCTCTTCCTCATCAATGACTTCCATAACCGTTCTGCTTTTGCGAAGCAGAACCTCTTCGTATTCTACTTCACCTTCCTCGCAGACGATCAACAATGTCTTTCCTCTGATCTGAAAATATGGCTGTGAAAGTGTATAAGTGATAAATTCTGTTTTGCCACTTTCCAAAAATCCATTGATAATATAAACGGGCTTCATATTTTTCCTCTATCCTATTTCTTATTTTGTAAACAATGCCTTCAGATTGTCCTCGTTCAGTTTGGAACCAATCACACAGATTTTACCTGTTACTTCAGGTGCTCCTGTTCTGACATTGCTCTCTTCCGGTACATAGTCAAAATTGATCCATGTTCCATCATTAGAAGGAAGCATGCCTTTTGCACGAAGGATTACGCCGTAAGTGTCTGCATCATCCAGCTTTTTAAGGATTGTCTCGATCTCATCCTTGGTATAGGCTGTGGGTGTCTCCATACCCCAGCTTGTGAATATCTCATCTGCATGGTGATGGTGATGATGCTCATGGTCGTGGTCATGGCAGCCACATGTGCAGTTCTCATCATGGTCGTCATGGTCATGGTGATGATGATGTTCATCCTCATCATGGTCGTGGTGATGATGATGCTCATGCTCGTCCTCGTCATGGTCGTGGTGATGATGCTCATGTTCATCCTCATCTCCGTCATGATCATGGCAGCCACATGTGCAGTCCTCACCATGGTCATGATGATGATGCTCATGTTCATCATGAAGCTTGGCAACCTCTTCCATCAGTTCAGCTTCCAGATCCTTGGCATTCTCAATTGTCTCCAGAATCTTCTTACCATCCAGTTCATCCCATGGAGTTGTGATAACTGTTGCCTTGCTGTTATGCTCACGGATGATCTCCAGTGCAGCATTCAGCTTGCTTTCACTGATATCTGCAGTTCTGCTCAGAATGATTGTACCTGCATGCTCGATCTGATTTAAGAAGAACTCACCAAAATTCTTTGCATACATCTTGCACTTATTTGCATCAACAACTACAACTGCGCTGTTAAGCTGTACATCTACATCAGATTTTACATTCTGTACTGCCTTCATAACATCTGAGAGCTTACCTACACCTGATGGCTCGATCAGGATTCTATCCGGATGATATTTGCTGATAACTTCCTTAAGGGATGCACCAAAATCGCCAACCAGTGAGCAGCAGATACAGCCGGAATTCATCTCGGTGATCTGGATTCCTGCATCTTTTAAGAAACCGCCGTCGATTCCGACTTCACCGAACTCATTCTCGATCAGAACGATCTTCTCGCCCTTAAATACCTCATCGATCATTTTTTTAATAAATGTAGTTTTTCCTGCTCCTAAGAAACCGGAAATAATATCAATTTTTGTCATAATAAATCCACTCCTTTTTATGTCTTGATAATATGCAGAATGCAGATTATCATGGTTACATTGTATTATCTTTGTCTGTCCGGATCACACTTTCTGCCCGAACATTCCTATTTTACTCGATTATTTTACAAAATGCAAATTTTGTGCAATTTTTAATAATTATTTTATACCCTGTTTATTTTTATCCATTATATCCGAAAACACTTCTGCATATCCCTGTATGTACCGAGAACCAAAAGGGTATCTTCACTGCTTAATTCCATATCTGGGCCAATCGCCATATTCATCTTTCCGTCTGTTTTGATCGCCAGAATACTGATGCTGTACTTTTTACGGATATCCAGTTCACCGATCGTTTTTCCGATCCAGTCTCCCGGCACCTCCACCTCAAAAATAGCATGTGAATCGATATAATCATGGATATGATCTGCCGTATAGCGGATCGCTGCCCAGTTGGCGATCTGTTTTTCCGGATAAATGACCTCGTCTGCTCCGTTGCGAAGCAGGAACTTTGCCTGTACATCCCGCTCTGCACGCGATATGACCATTTTAGCGCCAAGTTCTTTCAAAAGAGAAGTTGTCTCCAGGGAATTCTGGAAATTGCCTCCGATCGTCACAAAACAAATATCATAATTTTTGATTCCAAGCGACTCCAGAAAATTCTCATTGGTACTGTCACCGATCTGTGCGTCTGTAACATACGGAAGAATTTCATTGACAAGATTTTCATTCTCATCCACAGCCATCACTTCATGTCCAAGCTCATTCAACTGGTATGCAACATGCTTTCCAAATCTTCCGAGTCCGATAAGCAAAATATTTTTCATTATAATTTTCTCCTTTATCCAACAGTTATTTTATCAAGCGGTCTTTTTGCTCCGCTCTGGATTTTTACTGAAATTGCAGCATATATAAGTGTCAGTCCGCCAACTCTTCCAAGATACATCAAAACAACCAATATCAGATGTGATACCAGTCCAAGCTCCGTTGTGATCCCTAATGTAAGTCCTGCCGTGCCCACTGCAGACGCTGTTTCAAAAAGACAATCCGACAATGCAACATGTTCTATCTGACTGATTGCGATTCCACCTGTGAAAAACAAAAAGAAATACAAAATAGCGATCGTTGCTGCATTTTTTACCACTGTATTATCAAATCTTCTTCCAAAAACCTCTGTTTCCGGTTCTCTTCCGAATGTTGCAAACGCATTCAGTATCAGCACTGCGATCGTTGTTGTCTTCATACCTCCTGCCGTTGATCCCGGAGATCCACCGATCAGCATCATCAAAATCATGATCGCTTTGGAAGAATCGTTCATTGCACCAAGATCTGCCGTATTAAATCCTGCTGTTCGAAGAGTTACCGACTGGAAAAGAGATGCCAGTATTCTTTTTCCCATAGAAAATCCGACGAAATCACTCAGAAAGAAAAAAATAGCCGGCAGTAAAATCAAAACAGCGGTGGTAACGAGGATAATCTTACTCTGCAGACGGTAACGTTTCAAGTTCCATTTGTTTGTGCAAAAATCATCCCAGGTCAGAAATCCGATGCCACCGATCACGATCAAAAGCATGATCACAATATTGATCAATGGATTGGCAATATATCCTGTCAGAGATGGAAATGTCTGTTCCGTCGTTCCAAGTATGTCAAAACCTGCATTGCAAAAAGCCGATACCGAATGGAAGACTGACATCCAGATTCCTTTCCATCCATAATCCCTGCAAAATACAGGAAGCATGAGAATGGCACCGATCAGTTCGATCAGAAATGTTCCCTGTAGAATAAATTTCGTAAGCCGGACAATTCCACCTACTTTCGGTGCTGAAATCGCATCCTAA
>ERZ859967.820-NODE-820-length-15918-cov-1.716636_pt1 | contig 15918 bp, 15 predicted proteins | sample MGYA00510115_ERZ859967 | MGnify/ENA primary metagenome ERZ859967 (study PRJEB30046, sample SAMN00715171) | human gut metagenome | study: EMG produced TPA metagenomics assembly of the A metagenome-wide association study of gut microbiota in type 2...
AGAAGAACATGACCATCGACTTGCTCATTGTCTTCAATATGCTCCTTACCGGATTTGACGCACCCAGACTGAAACGTCTGTATTTCGGTAGAAAACTGAAGGACCACAACCTGCTGCAAGCCCTCACCCGTGTGAACCGTCCGTACAAGGACAACAGATATGGCTATGTCATAGACTTTGCCAACATAAAGCGCAACTTTGAGGAGACCAACGAGGCATACTTGAAAGAGTTGAATCGTTTTAATAATCCTGACGAGGTGGAGGGCGTCCACACGACCGACACCTTCTCACAGGTAATAGAGAATCCTGATGAACTGATTCGGCAGATGCGCAATGTGCGTCAAACGCTGTTCGACTACACGACAAACAATGTGGAGGAATTCTCTTCTGAGATTTCTTCCATTGAGGACAAGCAGGTGCTGCTCGACTTGAAGAAGACGCTCATATCTGCCAAAGACTGTGCCAACATTGTGCGAACCTTTGGTGATGACGATTTGAAGGAGGCTTTCAGCAAGTTGGAAATAACAAAGTTGCCCGATATGCTCAAAGAGGTGCAACACCACATCGACATCATCAACCAAAAGGAAGCCTTTGCCGTGTCCGATGAGACCAAGCAACTTGTCAATGAGGCTATGCAAGACATACGTTTCAACTTCTCGAAGATTGGAGAGGAAGAGATGAAGATGATAGCAGGAGGGCGTGAGTTGCAGAATAAGTGGTCGGTGGCTATCCGCAAGTTCACAGAAAACACCGACCCCGACGATCCTGAATACATCACCTTGCGCGATGCCTTCATGCAGCGATTCAAGGAGCACGGCTTTGTGGTTGACAGCATAGCAAAGTTTAATCAGGAAAGCAAGGAACTTGACGAAATCATCGAACGGCTTGTCAAGTTGCAGGAAAGCAACAACCGCCACCTTAAAAAGTACAATGGCGACACCAAGTTTGCAAATGTGCACAAGCGCATACGCGAGGAGAACAAACGGCGTTTCGCAGAACATAAAGCTGCCATATTCAGCTATTATGACGACTATATCGTGGCTATACTTACCGACATAAAATCGGAGATTGATCAAAAGGTGTACGACCGAAACGACATATTGAAGAAAGACGAGTATTTCGAGATGACCGTCATGACGGAAATTGCACAGGCTCTATACAACTATCCAACCATTGAGCCACAGATGGACGACTTCTCATTCATACAGACGCGCATAGCCCGTCAGTACATCAACCAATACAACGCAACATATCCAAGAAATTAAATTAAAATATGACAATAAGAGAAAAGACAGTGGCTCTCATTGATGCCTTGAAAGCTACTTGCAAGACATACGGCATGGGCAACGATGGCAACGAGTACAAGATTATAACACAGGTGTTCTTGTACAAATTCCTTAATGATAAGTTTGGCTATGCCCTTAAGACATCCAAGAGTCCATACGCAGCAAAAATACGCACAGCAGATAAATGGGAAGTTGCTTACAACCAGCTTACCGACGTGGAGCGCATGATGCTTTGGGCTTCGCTATCGCCTGACCTGCCTCGCCTAAAGCCAGAACATCTAATTGCCAACCTATGGAATCAGCAGGCAAAAGGCGATTTCGACTTCATCTTCGACAATACGATGAGCGACATTGCCGAGCAGAACCTTGCCATATTCTCCACGCAGACCACACAGAACACCAAGATACCGCTCTTCGAGCCATTGACACAGTATGTTACAGACGTTGCACAGCGTGCGCCATTTGCCCGTGCCATGGTTGACAAGCTCGCCAACTTCTCTTTTGAGGAAGCGTTTGCTGAGCATTACGATTTCTTTGCCAACATCTTTGAGTATCTTATCAAAGACTACAACACGGCAGGTGGAGGTAAGTATGCCGAATATTACACACCCCATGCTATAGCCACTATCATGGCGCGCCTCTTGATTGGCAACAATGCCGACCTTCACAACGTAGAGTGCTACGACCCATCGGCTGGTACTGGCACATTGCTCATGGCACTGTCTCATCAAATAGGCGAAGACCGTTGCACTATCTTTGCCCAAGACATCTCGCAGCGAAGCAACAAGATGCTCAAACTCAACTTGCTGCTCAATGGCCTGGTGTCATCGCTTGACCATGCTGTGCAAGGCGACACACTTGTTTCGCCCTACCACAAGAGCGACGACGGGCAGAGCCTCCGCCAGTTTGACTATGTAGTGAGCAACCCTCCGTTCAAAATGGACTTCAGCGACACACGTGAGAAGATTGCCGCTTTTCCTGCTCGCTTCTGGGCTGGTGTGCCTAAAGTTCCTGCCAAGAAGAAGGAAAGCATGGCTATATACACTTGCTTCATCCAGCATGTCATCAACTCACTGAAGAACGGTTCTGGTAAGGGGGCTATCGTTATCCCAACAGGCTTCATTACGGCAAAGAGTGGCATAGAAAACAAAATATTGAAACACATCGTTGACAACCGAATAGTGTATGGTTGCGTTTCCATGCCAAGCAATGTGTTTGCCAATACGGGTACAAACGTGTCCGTACTGTTCTTCGATGCATCCAAGAGTGCCGACAAAGTGGTGCTTATCGACGCAAGCAAGCTCGGTGAGGAATATAAGGACAGCAACGGCCTAAAGAAAGTGCGTCTGCGCGATGAGGAAATAGAGAAGATTATTACAACCTTCCAAAACAAGGAGGCTGTGGATGATTTCTCTGTTGCCGTCAGCTACGATGAAATCAAAGAGAAGGGTTATAGCCTCTCTGCAGGTCAGTATTTCGACATCAAGATTGACTATGTGGACATAACGGAAGATGAGTTCAACAAGCGGATGAACGAATACGAAGCCACGCTGACACAACAATTTGAGGAGAGCCACCGTTTAGAAAAGGAGATACTCGCCCAGTTGCGCAGCATTTCATTCAATAATATTGATAAGTAGTAGCACTATGGACGAAATTATCAAGGGAAGCAACACGTTATTGCCAAATGGTTATACCCAATGGCGTAAAGATATTGAACAACTAATTGATACAGCCAAACTTCATACGGCTCTTAATGTGAATGTGGGTACTTTGACCTTGTATTGGAACATTGGTAAAAGTATATTACAAAAACAAGAGCAGGAAGGCTGGGGCAAACAGGTTATAGAGCAACTGTCAAAGGATTTAATCTCTCGTTATCCTGATGACCGTGGTTATTCCAAACGCAACCTTGGCTATATGAAGAGTTTTGCCATGCAATATCCAGATTTTCCATTTTTGCAAGTGCCACTTGCAAAATTAAGAGAATTGCCAATTTTGCAAGCGACACTTGCAAAATTAGAGAGTGAAGGTAAGGATTTTGTGCAAGTACCGCTTGCACAAATATCTTGGTATCACCATATTTCATTGCTGCCAAAGGTGAAAGACGAAGCAGAGCGTGCCTACTATATAACGGAAACAGCTCAAAATGGGTGGAGTCGTGATGTGATGCTTCTTCAGATAGACAATGGGTATATCAATGCAAAAGGTCATGCCATCAACAACTTTGAGCAGACCTTGCCACCTCCTCAGTCTGACTTGGCTCGCTACATATTCAAAGACCCTTACAACTTTTCATTCATTGGAACGGTTGCATTGCAAAACGAATTGGATATAGAAAAATCATTGACAAGCAAGATTACCGATTTTCTTCTTGAAATGGGGCGTGGCTTTGCATACATAGGCAGACAATACCACATATCGGTTGATGGTGATGATTACTATATCGACTTGCTGATGTACCACCTCAAATTACATTGCTATGTTGTAGTGGAATTGAAAGCTGTGGAGTTCAAGCCTGAGTTCGTTAGCAAACTTAACTTCTATATTTCGGCTGTTGATGACTTTGTGAAATCTCCAGAAGACAAGCCTACCATTGGTTTACTCCTTTGCCGAACCAAGAGCAACAAGAAAGCCGAGTTTTCGCTTCGTGGCATTACACAACCAATGGGTATTGCACAATATGAAACAGAAAAGCTCTTTGCTGATGTTGCATCGGCATTGCCACAGATTGAGGAAATAGAAAAAGAACTTGAAAAGGCGGATGGAAAATCGGAAACGTCTAAAGAGTAATGCATGTCTATTTCCAATTTAAAAACAGTCACTCCGACATAATTATCTTAGCGCAATAAAAAATGACAGAGAACATGGATAAATTACCAGCCATTACTAATCTTTCCAAAAAGGAAAAGAAAATCCTCAAAGATAATCTTGTTAAATTCCACGTTATTTCTAATGTTTTGAATTGCTTGGCAATAAATAAATTTTTATATGGGCAAGAATCTGTTTGCTATAAAGATGTTGACGATTGGCTCAATAAAATGTCTACTGCTGCGTATGATTGGGATGTTCCAATAGCAAGAATTGAGTTATGGCTTCATGAAATGATGTGGCTTGATTTGATTTCATTTGATGAACAGACACAAAAAATGTCATTTACAGAAAATGGATTAAATGCATACAAAAGCCAACAATTTCATCTTGCATATGCAAGTTTACTTGAGGCAAAAGGTTCTAGAAACCTTGCAAGAGCTGCATTTGGAATTGGTATAATAGCTGCTGTAATTTCTTTAATTGCTATAATAATTGCATAATGATGAATTTGAACAAATACAAACTTGCCGACATTGCTAAAATTGAGATTAGCGGTGTCGACAAGAAAACGATAGAAGGTGAAATTCCTGTGCGTCTGTGCAACTTTGTTGATGTCTATTACAATTGGGCAATCACCAAAGAAAAGGCTAAGTCGTTTATGGTTGCATCAGCCAAACAAACTGAGATTGATAAATGCTCAATAGGCAAAGGTATGGTAGCCATTACAAAGGATAGTGAGACAAGGGATGATATAGGTGTTGCTACTTATATTGCCGACGACTTCGAGAATGTCGTACTTGGTTATCATTGTGCCTTGATTATTCCTAATCCTTCTGTTGTTGACGGAAAATATCTGAACGCATTTATGCACACTCGCTACATTCAGAAGTATTTTGAAAACAATGCTTCTGGTAGTGGGCAGCGTTACACCCTTTCCAATGACACAATAGGAAATATACCTGTATTGCTTCCATCGATAGAGGAACAGCATATCACTGGAAAGGTGCTGGCTGACATTGACCGCAAAATTGAACTCAACAAGCAGATAAATGATAATTTAGAGGCGATGGCAAAGCAACTCTATGACTACTGGTTTGTGCAGTTTGACTTTCCGAACGAGGAGGGCGAACCGTATAAATCGAGTGGCGGAGCTATGGTTTGGAATGAGAATTTGAAGCGTAAGATACCGCAAGGGTGGAGTAATGGCGTATTATCTGATGTTGCCAACATCACGATGGGGCAATCACCTAACGGCTCTTCTTACAATGAAGATGGTGAAGGCATTATTTTCTATCAAGGTAGTACAGATTTTGGACTTCGTTTTCCAGACATTCGACAATACACAACTTCGCCAAGCCGATACGCAAACAAGGGCGATATTCTTATGAGCGTAAGAGCACCTGTTGGAGCATTGAACATTGCAAATAATGATTGCTGTATTGGTCGTGGTCTTTCTGCCTTATCGTCAAAAATAGGTTCTATGACCCATTTATACTATTTGATGAATGACTTTAGATTAAAGTTTGAAGGAATGAACTCTGCAGGTACGACATTTGGGTCTATAACAAAGGATGAACTATTCTCTCTTCCTGTTATCATTCCTACAAAGTCTGTTATTTCGGAGTTTGAGCAAGTTTGTGAGCCGATATTCGACAAACAAATGATAATCGGTGAAGAAATCAATGCTTTAACTAAGCAGCGAAATGAACTTTTACCTCTCCTGATGAACGGTCAAGCGTCGGTAAATTATCATTTATTCGACGATTGAGAGCAATTTTTGATGTAATATCAACTACCATTTTACCGATATTCTCTTCTTCATCAGTTGAGAATGTCGGTATTTCATATCTCATTATTTGGTCTTTATCTCCTCTTGGCATCTTGCTTCCTTTCGCTCCTTGCATGGCATAGTCAAAGAAAGTATCTTGCATCAATACGGCATACAAAAAGTTTGAGTCATGCCCATTCTTAGCCCTAAAAACAAGGACATCTGACGAGCAACCACCTTCTGAATCTGCATACCATACTTTCTTTAGATATGGACGAATATTTGCTACCAATACATCGCCTTGCTTGAAATTTATAAGGGCGCAAGTCACTGGAGGTAGATTTTGTGCAGTTTCTCTACCTCGCTTATTCTGTAATAAAGAATCAGTAGTTACATATTCATTAATTGTAATTCGATTGCTACTGATTTTGTCGGTTACATATTCTGCAATATCTGACAATTTCATAAGTTTGCGTTTTTATTAAACCGCAAAGGTACTCATAAACAAGCAGAATAATGCATTTCTAAACCTTAATTAAGGAATTTGCGGTGTGCTATCTTGACATTTGTTTGGTTTACCATAGCATAATGCAGCGTGGTGCCTATTTTCACATGCCCCAACATCTTTTGCACTTGCTCAATCGGCATTCCCTTGTCAATAGCCATTGTTGCTAATGTTCTACGGAACTTATGAGGATGCACCTTATGCAGATTTACACGCTTTCCAAGCTGACGCAAACGAACTTCCACGCCACTAATGGTCAGCCGTGTGTGAGGTTCATGCAGACTCACGAACAATGCAGGGTTAGTGTCTGTGCGTTGCTCCAAATACTTTTTGAGGTGGATTTTAGTTCGTGCGTTGAAATACACCTCACGTTCTTTGTTGCCCTTACCAAACACCACACATTGTCGCTCTTGAAAGTCGATGTCCTCACGGTTTATCTTCACCAATTCGCCTACACGCATACCCGTACTAAGCAACAAATCTATCATAGCAATGTCACGCAATTCCTGGCAACTGTCACGCAAAACCTCTATATTCTCGTCCGTCAGCACCTCTTTCACCAAAGCATCCGTGCGTACCTTGTGTATTCTGCGGACAGGACTTTTGGTAATATAGTCTTCATCTTCAAGCCAAGAAAAAAAACTTGAATAAATACGACGCAAGTTGTCAATCGTAACCTTGCTAAGTCCTCGTTGTTCCTGTTGTTCAGCAAGATAGCAACGAATGTCATTGGTAGAAATGTCGCACACATTCTTCTTCACAGTCGCTATCAGCTTCTCAATGGAAGACTTATAATAGTGGATTGTCTTGTCAGAACACCCCTCCACTTTCTTTGAGGATATAAAAGCCCCAAGAAGTTCAGCGTTTTCCTTGTTGCGCTGTTCTTCCTCTGTTGCCTTTGGCGTAATCTCACACTCAGATAGTGCCCTTCTGGTCACATCTGTCAGCAATTCCAACTGATTGTCAGTCAGAACCGCTCGCATACCGTCTAAAACGGCTTGTATAATTGTTTCTTTCATGTCATAAAACTTGTATTGGTCTCTATATAATATAAGGGAAGAAAGAAACAGCACCGATAAATGATAATTTAGAGGCGATGGCTAAGCAACTCTACGACTACTGGTTTGTGCAGTTTGACTTCCCGAATGAGGAGGGCAAGCCGTATAAGTCGAGTGGCGGAGCTATGGTTTATAACGAAAAATTGAAGCGTGAGATACCACAAGGATGGCATTGTGGTACGTTGTTGGATATAGCAGAATACACAAACGGCTTGGCGTGTCAGAAATACCGCCCAATAGATAATAACAAATTGCCTGTTATAAAAATTAAAGAAATGCACGACGGCTTATCTGCTGACACGGAATGGGTAAAGGCTGATATTCCCGATGATGTAAAAGTGTTTGATGGTGACGTGTTGTTCTCATGGTCTGCTTCTTTGGAAGTAATGCTGTGGGCTTATGGCAATGGAGGATTGAACCAACATATATTCAAGGTTACATCAAAGAATGGTTATCCACGCTCTTTCTATTTCTACCAGCTAATTCATTATGTAGGTGTATTCAAGCAAATGGCAGAGGCAAGAAAGACAACAATGGGACATATAACACAAGACCATTTAAGGCAAAGCACAATCGCCATTCCGCCAAATGTAGATATTGCTAACAAGTTAGAAGAAAAGCTTTGCCCAATTTTTGACGAAATAGTCAAAAACAACCAAGAGATTATGGCTTTAACTAAGCAGCGCGACGAACTCTTGCCCCTCTTAATGAACGGTCAGGCAACGGTAAATTATCATTTATCGGCAAAGGCTTACCCTCTGCCGATAGCATACAAAAAGGCGATTCCGATAGAAGCAAACCAAATAATAAGTAGCACTTTCATCCAAAAGTCAGACAGCCACATGCCCTCGCCTCGTTTGCAAACTTCGCAAATACGTTGCTCATAAGCCTTTATCATGGCTAACTGTTCTGCAACGTGTTTTTTCAAAAGCTCCGTTTCTTCTTGGATGTAGCCATTCTTCACAAGGCGAAATTGGTCAATGTCAGATTGCTTGACAGACAATTCTATTGGCTGCGAGGTTATGCTCCTCAGTTGCTCTACAACAGACAATAAGCATTTGTTCAATAGAGTTGTAGTTTCTATGAGTTTGGCTATTTTGTCTGTCTCCGTATTCAGTGTTTCCGTATTATCAACACTCTGCATCAGAGTGGATATGTCTACTCTGTCATTCTTTGATGTTCTCATATCGTAAAATCGTATTGATGTTCATCGTCTGTTTCCTCTTTTGATTGCAGGACGGCACATGTGACTTGCCATTCGTGCGCATCGTCTTGCCCACTCCAAATCATCTTCCCCAACCATCGGGAGTGCCGCCACCACCGCCAGAAGATTCTGACATCTGCGTAGCCGCATCAAGATAGCCAGCGAAAAGAAGAATGGCTGTTCGCTGCAAATCATTAATAGTGGCGAATACGTTGTTCTCTGATAACGACACTTCTTGCATAAGAATATCGTTAACATTCGATGGAATATCTATCTCGTAGTCACAATAATTCCAGTTAAAGGAATGGTGTACCAACGGTTGGGATTGGAACTCGTTGCAGTTTCTGCACCTTGCATTATTTGCAGTTTGCAGTTCTACAGATGTATTCTCCTCATGAATCTCTTCTGCATTTTCTTTTTGGAGAATTTCTTTGTGCAGTTCATTCCATGTCGCTTCTATCTTCGATGGCATAAGGTTTCTGCCTTTACCAAGGGACGAAGATTTATAAGTGGAGTTACCCCTCTTTATAGAATATCCACGGACAACATCTTGTGAGTCCTTTTGTAGCATAACATCATAGCCATATTGTTTTAGTCGCTCCACATAATCATTCCAATCAAATCTATCCATAGAGCGGAGAGCATTCATACAGACATTCGTTATCTCTTGCTTGTTTTGCATTGAAATGTCGGACGCCTGTACCCAACCTCTACGCTTGGCAATATTATTGGCAGCAGCCATTGCTCTAATATGAATGTTGTGGTCATTATTGATATTGCCGTTATTGTCTATACGGTTGGCATCGATGTGGAGGTGCAAAATGCCACTCTTGCTGTCACGATGAAGTGACACCACATATTGGCTGTTATGTAGATTTGTGTGCCTGTCTTTTGCACGTTTCGTTCCTTTCGACAAATCAATGGAGTCAAACTCTTGAATGAAATCGTCTGCAAGTTTTTCCCAATTCGAATTAGTCCAGCCTTTAGTTTCTTCGGATGTTGGAGATACCTCAATTCTAATCATGCTGTTCTTGATTGCTTTGGAACGTTCGCCAAGAAACTTTGCTTGGTGCAACAACATTCTTGACCATAAAGACTCGGCAGTCACATTATCGGGCAACAGGTGCAGTTTGATAATGTCCGCCTTGTCTTTGTTTACTACATATCGCATGGAGTTTGCACCATGTGATATTGCTCTCGCTTTTGCTATCATACTATTCTCTATGTTTATAATGTCAGATAATCTTTGATGTCGCCCCAACGAGTAATAAGTGGAATGGCTGCTTTCATCCATCCTTCAACAAACTTGGTGTTGTGGAAATACAGGCCTCGCTTGTCGCTCTGTATACTCTTGACTGCGCTGACAATTCTAATCAAGTCGCCACGTGCATCAGCCAAACTACATAAGGCTTCAATCTCTCGGTCGGTCAGTCTTTGTTTAGGATGTTGTCCCAACACACACTTGCGCACATAGTTACTGACTGTCAAACCACAGGCATTGGCAAGTTCTGCCACTCTGTTGTATTCGTCAGAAGTTACTCTGACCTCCAAACGCTCCGTGCGCTTGGGTGTTATATTGTTCTTTGTTATTGCCATAATACGGTGTTTATAATTGTTGATATTAGGGAATAGAAAAGGCATTGGTGCGAGCTTGCGAGTACTGCAAGAAGCCATTGTCGTATGAATAAGCCTCGCTGATTTGTACGACATTGGCATTTCTTGCAACGCTACCAATAAACCGTCTGACACGACACCATCCTTTTCTACCCTTTATTCGTTATTGTTTCAAGTTACATTATTGCATAGGCTTGCTTTCAGCGTGGTAAAAACCGACCAACTCCAATTGTAATCGTTCTATCAATGTGCCGATGCAAGGATTTCGTTTTATCATTCGCTGAAGTGCCATCACTGTGGTTTCTGTCATGAGCAGAAAATCGGCAATATCTAATCCACTTTTCCGTTGTTCTTCGGTAGCCACAAGTTCCAAGTGTTCACTTATAATAACCTTGCTACATACAGCAGAAAGCATAGGTATTTTGGCTTTCCATGCCGCAAACGCTCCCAAATCAGGACACAACATAACAGAACGGTTCTTCAATACCTTTATGCTTTCTTCCTTGAAACAACCATGTATGCCTCCTGTTGCCAACCATACAAAATCAGACATGAAGTGAGAGGCTATCAAGGCAGACTTTTCACTCTCTACTATTGCAACTGGCTTGGATGGATATTGTGGTAACAGATGCTCACCGAACAAGCATTGCTTCATGTTGAAGTTTTGCAAATGCAGTTCACTATGCACCCAACTTACATAACTGTGCGGTTCTTTCACTCTATGCCCATTAGACGAGTTGTAGAGCATTATCTTACCAGACCGCACTCGACCGTGCCAGTCTATTTGCCAGTAAACAGTAGCGCCATTCCACTTCTTTGATGTACCTACTTTATACAATTGGAATATCCGATCAGTTTCCTCTTTACCCATTATGCCTGCTAAGAATATGAACAAAGGGTTTATGCTATAATTGGATAATGTCCGTTTCATCAGTGTCTTGTCGATATAAGAGGTTGGCGGGTCTTGACGTACAACCTTTGGAATATGTTTTTTCCAATCCGCATTTTCAACTGCTGTCGGGTTGTCCTTGAAATAATCAGATGGCTTATAATGATATTGGCATGACTGCTCATGGTCACATCTACCCACATAGTCAGGGAAGTGTATCTTTCCCTCTATGTCAATATATCTGACAAAGCAACGTTTCTTGCCACATTTAGGGCAAGTGGTTTTGTTGCCACACTTGTATTTTTGAAGCACAAATCTATATTCAGCCATAATAATAGCTTTCAATGGAACATGAACGAAGAACTGCAAACTGCAACAACTGCAATGTGCAAAGCGGTGGATGTTATTGCAGTTTCTCGTACTCTCCTCGTTTTACTTTCTTGATTATCTTGTCGGTTGCAAGAACGACTAAGGCATACATAACCGACCTTTCTGACAATCCTACTTCTTTGCCTGCTTGAATGGCATCAGCCGTTGTGAATGTCTTACCCACATTGTTGAGAAATTCTTTTTTCTGTGGTTCTATGCCATCCATCGCCATGAACTTTTGAATGGCTGTATAACAGTTCTCAAAATAATCACTCAACCGAATGGCTGCTTTGGTGGAGTCTATGTCAACATAGTCTTTATGAACTTCACCGCAAGCCCATCGTAAAATCTGGACAACCAATGCAAGCCGTGCTACTAACATGGGCGTTTTCATAATGCGACTATCTACCAATGCGTCATCTTTAATCTCGTTGACAGCACCGATTGCAGCATTGCGCCATGCTGTAAAGTAATGGCTGGCATCTTTTGAGAATTTCAATATATTCTGTACTGCATCATCATCTTCACTTACAGAATAGGGCAATGCCAAAATCTTGTCTATGACACTCTTCCACATTGCAGCATAGTTGTCAAAAGAGGAAGAACTTGAAGGCTCGTCATCTGCCCAATCTGCGATTTTCTGCGAAGTTGGATAGACAAACAGGAAGCGGTCTAAGAAGCCGTTGGCTTTATAGCCTTTGTCTATCAGCTCGTGCATTCGTATGGTTTGCATGGTGCCGACAATGTTTATAAATGGATGTTCAATATGGATTGGAACATGCATACTGCAACGTGACACATCCAATGCTTTACCACTGAAAGCAGTTAGGAGTTGTTCTATCAACTGTCCTTTGCTGTATTGGTTTACGGCATTGAACATACCCATGATTTCATCCACATACAATACTACTCCACGTTTGTTGTCATCATGCGCACGAATCAAGGCTTCTGGTGTAAAGTCGGATATTATGGTTCTGCGCAATATCGGCTTAGGCGGAAGTGTTCCACTATCTTCTTTCTTGCCTCGCTGCCGTTCCAATGCCTCATTGTAGATTTCCATTTCTTCCTTGAACTTACGGATAGCCTTAGCATCATGCTTACGGATTGGGCGAAAGGCAAAGTCAAGAGGCGGTGTCTTGCCCATGCCTGGCCGTCCCACCAATATCATATACATAGCAGCATTGCTTATCCAACCGCCACGAATACAGATGTTCACCGCATTGCCGATAGCTGTTGATGCAGCAACCAGCAATGAGGCAAGCGTGTATTCTATGGAGTAGTTTTCTTGACGAGCCAATGCGAGAACCATATCCTGTAACTTTGCAGGAAGTGCGTCCAGTGGTATCTTGTTCTCATAGACACCTTCAAACTCCATTCTTAAACTGTTGCATAATTCAAGTGCATCCATTAGAATCTGTGGTTACGTTTTGATTTAAGGAAATGGGCAGCTTCCGCCTCCAACTCCTTTTGCGATTTAATCTTACCATCATGCAACCATGTATCTATCTCTGATTTGAGAAACATGATGCGTTTGCCTCGCTTGTGAAAAGGTATCTGGTGGCAGCTCGTCCAACCATAAACAGTTTGTTCGGCAGGATGATAGGGAAGATACTCACACAGTTCTTTCAAGTTCATCCATTGATCCGTCTGTGGCTGCACATATTGGTTATTGATATTGTCCACCTTTGATGTAAGTTCGTTCAACTTATCCATCATCCATGTCATTGCCTTGGGCAAATCCTCAAATGTAATGTTCTTTTCTGTCATGTCGTTTATTGTTCGATTTGAGTGCAAAGTAACATGGATTTTGAATGCTGATTTTATGCTGACAGACATCACATAAACAATCATCATCGAAACATAGTTGTCGTATGCAAAAGTTATTGATAATCAATATAGGTAATGACATCAGTCATTATCATTTTGTTTCGGCTATGGTGCTTGCCATTAGTACATCATAAGGCTATCATAAGAGTGTATCGTATGTGTTCTTATTGGTCTTTGTGGATGTATGAGGTGACTTCAAATCACTCCATAATAGAAGTTACAAAGGGTATGACTTGTAATCACATCCCTGTGACGGTATAGACAGTTATAAGGGAGTCGTTTTAACCGTACCCCTTATGTTGTTTTATAAAGCATCCATAGTTCTGTGGAGATGGGTTCGGTTGAAACGACCCCATAAAAAAAGAAAAAGCCACCCACAACAATGCGTGTGGATGGCAGTATATAATAAGGTGTAATTTAGATCTATTCGGTTGTTTCATTTGTATCTGCAAGAGGCAAGTCCAAAGTAATTCTCTTTGTGGCATTCTCTTTCTTTGCATCAACAACCTTTGCGTAAATTTGTGTTGTGCGAACATTGGTATGGCCAAGCATTTTGCTGACAGTGTAGATGTCTGTACCACCCGCCAACTGGAGCGTTGCATACGAATGGCGGAAGCAATGGAATGAAATATGCTTCTTTATTCCGGCTGCTTCAACCCATCTTTTGATAGGACGATTTATCCAAGATGGTGCTGGCAATCCTGCAAACACAAGTAAGTCTCCATCTTGCCGTTCACCGCAAAGTTGAAAGGCTTGTTCTGAGATTGGCATGTACTCGACGCCCTTTGTCTTTTGTTGCGTGAAGTTCAAGCGATAATTGCCGTTGAACATTTCCACCTCCGACCACTTTAGTTTCTGAATATCACAATGGCGAATGCCTGTGAGAGCAGAGAATAAGGCTGCACGTTTCAACAATGGGTCGCATGGGGTTTGCGCTAAGCGATTCAATTCCTCTACGGTCAGGTATTCTCTTCGGCTTTCTTGTTCTTGTATGCCTTTTACCTTTGCCGATATATCAACAGTTAGGTAGCCGTCAATGAAAGCCTGTTTCAGTCCTGCCTTGAAAATGGCAAAGTAAGTAGAAGCTGTGTTCTGCGAAATTGTACCTGACTTGTTTCCTCCTTGTGGAGCAGTCATCAAGAAACGACGGAATGATTCTACTAATTTCATGTCAATTTCAGCAAACAAGATTGTATCGCCTTTAGCAAATATCTTCAACAACTCGCCAACACGTTTCCAGTTGACAATGATCGAGTCTGAACTATTGGCATGACGAGTATCAGCTACGTGGGCAAAATATTCAATGAAGTTGCAGCGTGAGCGTTCCATCTGTTCTGCTTGTTCGGCTTCTTCTGCCGAATAGAGCGAAGCATTATCGTATTCCTTTTGTCGCATATTCCTTACCTTGTCTGCATAGATACATGCCTCTTGGTCAAGTTGTGATTTGCACAGAATGATACCATTCATATCTCGCTTGGGTTTGTAGGTGGTTTTGCCATCGGCACCAGTTCGGGCATTGCGTGACTTATCGAATACAGGAGTAGTTATCGTGCGGTTCAGATACTCACGCAATCGTTGTGGCTTTTCCCCGTGCCCTTGGCGTAGAGGATGAGCCTCACCGTGAGTATACCACTCATCGTGATATTCAGACTTGCGGAGTTTCACCGTCACTCGTGTATGGGCTAGTGCTTTCTTCATTGTTTTGCTCCTTTATATAGGTTGTCGATTTCTTTCTTGGGCACATACACATAGTTGCCTATCTGCCGTGTGGGTATGGAGTACTTGCGTATATGTGCATACACCGTACTATCATTGACCTTATACTTCTTGCTTATCTCACCGATAGTATAACAGTCCTTGGGTTCGAGACTATATAGTTTCTTCACTTGCTTCGGCTTGTCCGTAGTCTTTGGGCGAAGAGGATAGAGTTTCATAAGTTCTTCTTTGCTCACTCGTATTTGGTTTGTACCGAGATTGATGTGTGAAATTTGTCCTTTACGTATAAGCCTATAAAGAGTGAAACGACTGATACCAAACAAGGCATATGCTTCCGTTACCTTGATATAGTCTTGTTCCTTTGGAATGTTCTTTACCACTTTGTCAAGGAGTTTATTTCTTTCCTCCTCGTCATGCCTACGTTTCCATGCTATCTTGGAACATCTGGGCGAGCAGTACCAAGACTCTATAGTTTTAGCCATAAACTCCTCGCTGCACACCTGACACTTGCGTACTATTTGAAATTTCGATGCTGCCATATTTATTACCTTTTCTATATAATAACGTAGGAAACGTGCTTTTGTTGCACATTGTCTACTATTTTGTTGCGTTACAAATATGGTACAAATATACAATAAAATAATGAGAAACAAGCATAGTCATCCACAAGTGTTAAAAACGGAAATAGGGCGCAACTCATTGAGTTACACCCTATTTAGTTATTTATTGTTATAGATGTTTATCTATACTTACTTCACCTCCTCAAAGTCAGCATCCTGAACGTTATCTCCGTGCTTGCTGTTATCTTGCTGGTCAGCACCACCATTCATATCAGGACCAGCCTGTGCTCCACCTTGCGCACCGCTCT
>ERZ859967.867-NODE-867-length-15344-cov-4.105304_pt1 | contig 15344 bp, 13 predicted proteins | sample MGYA00510115_ERZ859967 | MGnify/ENA primary metagenome ERZ859967 (study PRJEB30046, sample SAMN00715171) | human gut metagenome | study: EMG produced TPA metagenomics assembly of the A metagenome-wide association study of gut microbiota in type 2...
TCGACAAGAATTCGAGTATTCTCGAAAACTTCATCAAGAATTTTTGGAGCCAGCTGAAGGAGCCTACGCATTTCAGGCTTATCCGTATGACCTTCAATGATTACAAGCAGAACAAACAGGCTCTCAAGGATTTGGCCGAAGGTAAGAATACAGACGCGGTAAAGGAGTTTCTGAAACGCTATGAAATCGTACCGAAAGTAAACAATCAGAAAAACAGTCAAACAAAAGAGGAGGAAACAACAATGGCAAAGAAGCAGGAACAGACAACGCAGGCTCAGCCTGAACAGGTATCACAGGTAGAAGCTGCCGCACAGGGGCGCGAACAACAGGAACCGCAACGCCAGCAGACACCCACGTACCGCTACAACGAGAACATGATTAATTGGGAGGAACTGGGTAAGTTCGGCATATCCAAGGAAATGCTGGAGCAGTCCGGACAGCTTGACAGCATGTTGAAAGGATACAAGACCAACAGGACCATTCCGCTGACACTCAACATTCCTGGGGTACTGACCGCAAAGCTTGATGCACGCCTTTCATTCATATCCAACGGCGGGCAGGTCATGCTGCGCATCCACGGTATCAGAAAAGAACCGGAACTGGACCGTCCTTATTTCGGACATATCTTCACGGAAGAGGACAAGAAGAACCTGCGTGAAAGCGGGAACATGGGACGCGTGGCTGACCTTAACCTGCGTGGCAACACGACAGAGCCGTGTCTGATTTCCATCGACAAGAATACCAACGAACTGGTAGCCGTACGACAGGAGCATGTCTATATCCCGAATGAAATCAAAGGTGTGACTCTGACTCCGGATGAAATTCAGAAACTGAAAAACGGTGAACAGATATTCGTGGATGGCATGAAATCCAATCAAGGCAAGGAATTCAATGCCAATCTGCAATACAATGCGGAAAGAAGAGGCATCGAATTTATTTTCCCGAAAGACCAGGCTTTCAACCAGCAGACGCTTGGCGGTGTACCGCTTTCCCCCATGCAGCTCAAAGCGTTGAACGAAGGCCACACCATCCTTGTAGAGGATATGAAACGAAAGAACGGCGAACTGTTTTCCTCCTTCGTTACCATGGATAAGGTAACAGGCGGTCTCCAATATACACGCCACAATCCGGAAACGGGAGAAATCTACATACCGAAGGAAATCTGTTCGGTACAGCTCACACCGGAAGACAAGGAAGCGTTACGCAAAGGACAGCCCATCTATCTTGAGAACATGATCAACCGTAAAGGTGAGGAATTCTCGTCATTCGTCAAGCTGGACCTGGCAAGCGGAAGACCACAGTATTCCAGAACTCCGGACGGTTTCAACGAACGACAGGCACCTACCATCCCGGCTGAGGTTTACGGACACCTGCTTTCGGCACAGGAAAGAGCAAATCTTCAGGACGGAAAGGCCATCCTTGTAACGGGTATGAAAGGTCCCAACGGCAAACCGTTCGATTCCTATCTGAAAGTAAACGCAAACACCGGACAGCTGCAATATTTCCAGGAAAATCCGGATGTGCGCCGCAATACCTCACAGCGTGCTTCACAGACTGACAATACCCAGCAGCAGGGACAGAAGAAGGAAGCAAAACAGGCTGTCTGACCTGAACGGGATTCAAATCATTCAAATCATCAATTACTAAAAAAGGAAAGAACATGAACAAGACCAATCATCATATCTACAAGACTGAACAAATCGACTGGGAGAAACTGGAATCGGTAGGTATCAGCAGATCGCAAATTGAAAAGGACGGAAACATGGACCTGCTCCTTCAGGGAGAGGAAACCAATGTCATGTCCATTAAAATCAAGACTCCTGTATTTTCACTGACCATGGACGCCACACTCAGTCTGATTGAAGACGAGAATGGAAATCCGGTCATCAGCGTAAACGGTATCAACCCTTCAGGTGAATAAATAAGAAACCATAATGTATCATCTCTCTTTCCATACGGACTTACCGTATGGAAAGAGATAAAAACAGAATTTATCATGATTGCCATATTAACAGACAAACCAAGTGTAGGAAAAGAAATCGGAAGAATCATCGGTGCAACCAAAGCAAGAAACGGATATGTGGAAGGAAACGGCTACATGGTTACATGGACTTTCGGGAACATGCTGTCACTGGCCATGCCGAAGGACTACGGAACCCAGAAGCTGGAACGGAATGACTTTCCTTTCATCCCGTCCGAATTTGAACTGATGGTACGGCATACACGCACCGAGAACGGATGGATACCGGACATTGATGCCGTGCTCCAGCTTAAAGTAATCGAGAGAGTGTTTCAGGCATGCGATACCATCATTGCGGCTACCGATGCCAGCCGTGACGGGGAAATGACATTCCGCTATGTCTATCAATACCTGAACTGTACACAGCCTTGCTTCCGTCTGTGGATTTCCTCTCTTACCGACGAGTCTGTGCGTAAAGGCATGGAAAACCTGAAGCCGGACAGTTGCTACGACAGCCTGTTCCTTTCTGCCGACAGCCGCAACAAGGCGGACTGGATTCTCGGAATCAACGCCAGCTATGCCATGTGCAAGGCGACTGGCCTTGGCAACAATTCCCTCGGACGGGTGCAGACACCGGTACTGGCAGCCATCAGCAGACGCTACCGTGAAAGGGAGAACCATATTTCATCGGACAGCTGGCCCATCTACATCAGCCTGCAAAAGGACGGCATCCTCTTCAAGATGCGCCGCACACAGGATCTTCCCGACAAAGAATCCGCAACAATGTTTTTTCAGGACTGCAAGCTGGCACATCAGGCACAGATTACAGGTATCAGTCACAGCGTAAAGGAAATACTTCCACCGGATCTGCTTGACCTGACACAGCTTCAGAAGGAAGCGAACATCCGCTATGGTTTTACTGCATCAGAGGTGTATGACATCGCCCAGTCCCTTTATGAAAAGAAACTGATTTCCTATCCGCGGACTTCCAGCCGTTATCTGACGGAGGATGTGCTTGACTCGCTTCCACCAATCATGGCGCGTCTGCTATCATGGGAGCTGTTCCCTGCAGCTAAAGGAACTGGAGGTATTGACATATCCAATTTGTCCCGCCACGTAATAAGCGCAGAAAAAGCCAATGTACATCATGCCATCATCATTACAGGTATCCGTCCCGGAAATCTGTCCGAAAAGGAAATGCAGGTTTACAGACTTGTAGCCGGAAGGATGCTTGAAACATTCATGGCTCCATGCCGCATAGAAACGACAAATGTTGAAGCGGTTTGTGCGGCACAGCATTTCAAGGTCGAACAAACAAGAATCATTGAAGCCGGCTGGCATGATGTGTTAATCTTAAATTGAGAAGAAAATGACACCCTTAAAGAAAATAATAGCAATGAAAGAGCAAACATCAATATTACCTGATTGCATTGTATCAGAAGAAGACTTCAAACAACAGGATTATGAGGCATACAAGAAAAGAAGAGATCCTATTTACAAATTACATGATGACGTTAGAAAAGAACTAAATTCATTTATTGTTCACGTATTTGGCGAAAATAGCAACTATTATAAGACACATCAGAAGATTGATTTCATTACATACGGTGGAATTATTTCAAATACCTTTAATGTAATGACCAATGAGAACTGGTATAGAGGCAAAAAAGAGTTAATGAGATTAATTAATGATATTGAAGCAGAACTCAGAATAAAAGATGAACTCGAAAACCGTAAATCAAAAATTTGGATAATAGTGTTTGCTATAATATCAATGGCTCTATTATTCTTCCTCCTTCAGAACTATGGACACTATATATATCCGTTCACAATAGTACAAAAAATATTTATTCTATTGGCATCACTTTTCCTATTACTAATACCTGCGTCACCCAACAAATATAAAATCAATTTATTTGGATTCCTTATATCGATAATTATTGCATTGCTAAATAAATTAGGCTCATAAAAAATGGCATTGGATTTTCCAAAGAACAACGTGACTCAAATGAGCCAAGTTTATTATATTTTTAATAATGTCCGATTTAAATAAAAAACTAATGACCTATATTGTGAAAAATAGTTCTTTTAATGTGAAGCCCAATTAAGTTAGTGTCATTAATTTCGCCAACGGGTATGCAAAGCCTAAGTCTATTTGCTATGCGATAGGCGTGCACCTTCAGAGGATATACTAAGTGAAATAAATATTTGATAAGTAACTTTTCATAATTAAGCAGCATTATGCGTATAGTTAATTTTCAACCCTCTCCCTATTGCAGCCAAGGCTCTGTTGGTTGCGTAGAAGAGCATGTCAGCACTCGTATAGTCCTGCGGCCTGAGCCATTTCCCTTTCATTATTCTCCAAAGGGTTTCTGCAATGTTCAAATGAGGGGAATAGGGTGGAATATAGAAGAGAAAGAGGCCTCTCTTTTCCCAGAAAGGACGCCTCTGCCGGATTTTAGAATTTCTGTGCACGCTGGCATTGTCAAGTACAACAAACGTCTTTTTGTCAAGGCCAAAAGAGAACTGTTCGAGGAAACTGACGATTTTATCGGCATTAATGGATTCACTGGTACAGAAACCTTCAAAATGGTTGTCCCGACTTGTCATTCCAAAGATATTGAGCCTTTTAGCTCTTTCCGATGGTATATATATGTTTTCTCCGGGAAACTGCCATCCATAAGGGACATAGCCTTCGGTACAGACATGGGACTCGTCACCATAGAAGAGATTGATTTCTCCCTTGGCATAAAGCACTTCAAGTTCTTGCAACTTCTGGGTTTTATACTCGTAAAGTTGCGGCGAGGGAACACCCCTTGGACGTTTTCTTATACGTCTATATCTTGCGCCAAGGCGGATAAAAAACGTCTGAAGGTGAGTTCGCTTGCCTCTTTGCCCGAGGATTGTTGCCATGCTTCCTTTGCAGCACGGACACTTTGCCGGTCTGATTCGATAGCTTTGCGAACTGCAGCCTCGTCCGAACAATCCATGATCGGCTTGCGACCTTGTCCAGGACGGGTTAGTAACCCTTGGATTCCTTCGGTTTCGAACCGCTTCACCCACCCATTGACACTCTGGGCGGTCATCTCCGTCTGCTCTCCAATACAGGCCGAACTCAAACCCTCTGATTTGAGCAATACTGCACGACAACGCATGCGGAAACAATGGCTCTCCCCATTGCGGAACCCAATAGTGAGCTCCTGCCGATCCGAGTCTATTAACGGTAATATCTTGATTTTCATTCCCATTTACATCTTGTATGAGGCGAAGATACAACACTATTATTATATGTGAAATAATTATGAACATTTACTTAGAAAAATAAATTAACCATTTGTATTTGATGATCTTCTTTTATTTTCAGTATATTTGCATCGTTTTCACTACAACTGAAAACAGAGCATAACAACTGAAAATATATGAATACAATTATCATAGCCGGAAAAGAAATACCTCTTAGATTTTTGGACAAGTCTGAACTGAGAGGCATTTATATAGATGCCTTGGTAGGTTATTCGTTTTATGAAGCAGCCTTTCAAGATAACTTTTTTTGGTTACTAGCACCCAAGAAGGAGCGCAAACTATCTCCATTACAATATAAGCATATAGCAGATAGAATTGGAGAAGTAAAACAAATACCTTGCGCATTTTTGTTTGATTCATTGGCTACTTACGAAAGAGACAGACTAATCGACAAAGGTGTCTTTTTTGTGGTAAGCAACAAGTATGCGTTTCTTCCATTTCTGCTAATCAATGCGAAATCTGGTAAGGAAATAAAGAAAGACAAACTGATACCTTCAGCACAATTCCTGATACTGTACCATTTGCAAGTTACATCTTTGAACGGTTACTCTTTGCAGGAGTTAGAAAAACGGCTGCCAATAAAATATGTAACATTAAGTCGCGGTGTAAGACAGTTGGAAGCATTACAACTGACAAAATGTACTGTAAATGAAGAGGGGTTTAAGGAATTGTCATTTCTTGATGACAACCCTGTATTGTGGCAGAAAGCATTCCCCTTGATGCAAAACCCTATTAAGTCTGTTTGGTATGCGATGGGAATGCCACCCTCAGAAGCTGTTTTAAGTGGTATAAACGCTTTATCCAACTATTCCAGTCTAAACCCCGAAGAGATGTCTTCTTACGCATTTTATGATGAGCTATTCAGAGAATTGAAAAACAGTGGCAGCTTAACCGGATTAAACAAGATGGAAGGTGATATCAGACTGGAAGTCTGGAAATACCCCCCTGTAGGTGCAAACCGAAAAGGAAAAATCAAGTTGATAGACAAACTTTCGTTGTATTTGATCTTGAAAGATGAACCGGATCCGCGAGTAGAAAAGGAACTTGAAATTTTAATGAATTCAATATGGTAAAAGGAATCGATAAGTTCAGAGAAGCATTCAAGGATTTCTCTGACAATTATGTGATAATTGGAGGTACGGCCTGCGATACCGTTCTTAGTGGAACAGCTATGAAACCTCGTGCAACGGATGATATTGATATGATTCTAGTAGTGGAAAACATGACTACTGAATTTGCGCAAGCCTTTTGGGATTTTATTAAAGCAGGAGGTTATAAAAGCGGGAAACGCAAAAGAGGTGAAGACAAGACACCTGTATATGAACTCTACCGTTTTGAAGAAGGGAATGAAGACTATCCTATCAAAATCGAACTGCTTTCGCGTCACTCTGATCTGTTGGGCGAGCCGTCAGGATTTCATATTGAACCTATACCGTCAGATGGAGATACATCCAGTCTATCAGCAATCATGATGGACGAGGACTACTATAATCTTACAATTCAGAACAGTTTTATGGACAATGAGCTTCGATTTGCATCATCCATTGCTCTTATTTGCTTGAAAGCAAAGGCTTATCTCAATCTTCTGACAGAGCGAGAAGCAGGTAAGCAAGTCAACAGCAAAGATATCAAAAAACATCGCAATGATGTGCTGAAATTGATAGCTACCATGGCTTTTGACGAACCAATACTTGTTTCTGGAGAAATATTTAACTGCATACAAGGCTATATAACCAATATACGTGAAATACTTACAAATCAAAGCAAATCACTTGAAGCTGCCCTTCAACGCCCGAAAGAGGATATATCTGCTTTTCTGGATATACTATCAGAATCGTTCATAGTAAAAGAAGTAGAGGAATAGCCATGAAAATACAATATGCGTCCGATCTGCACCTTGAATTTGCCGACAACTGGCGTTTCTTGAGATCTTACCCATTGGAGGTGGTTGGCGATATACTGGTTCTGGCAGGTGATATTGGATATTTGGAAGATGACAATTATTCAAAACACCCGTTTTGGGATTGGGCATCAGAGAACTACAAGGAAGTCATTGCTTGTATGGGCAACCACGAGTTCTATAAGTATTACGACATCACCTCTTTACGGGACGGTTATTGCATAAATATTCGCCGAAATGTGAATAGCTATTATAATGCAGTGGTTCCCATCGGTGATATAGACCTGATAGTTTCGACGCTATGGGCTCACATTCCTTTGGAAGAAGCTTACTATACAGAGCAAGTCATTAATGATTTTCGCCGTATCCTTTACAATGATGAGTTACTGACCTTTGCGGAGTTCAATCAAGAGCATAAACGTTGTCTTGCCTTTATCAAGAATGCAGTTGTTGAAAGTAAGGCAAACTATAAGGTAGTGGTAACGCATCATGTGCCATCATTCATGATGCAATGTCCAAAATTTAAAGACAGCCATGCCAATGGTGCTTTTACTGTAGAATTAGCTGATTACATCGAAGATAGCAATATTCAGTATTGGATATATGGACACTCACATTATAATGTTGACAAACAGATTGGCAATACTCTTTGTGTTTCAAATCAGTTGGGCTATGTGTTCAACGATGAACACCTGTCTTTCCAACGCGACAAGGTTATAGAAATATAATCCCATGTAGTCATAGGCAGTTTACTTGGATCACCAGTGCAGAGTGCAAGCCTTTATATATAAAGGGCTCGCACTCTGCACTGGCCATGGACAGCAAAATATAGATAAATCACTTATTTAGAGAATGTTTGGTAGTTTGTTCAAAAAGCAGTAACTTTGAACCTAACAAGAAAAGATAAGGATTAACGTTTCCTATTCTGAGAGACATCTATAACAAAAGTGAGCTTTGTAGCCATTTAGTGTCCAAAGATTTTTGACAATTTGTAATGTATTAGAAATAAGCCGATTATACGCATGGTTCGTATTCCAGCTGGATCACGGAGTAAAAATGATAAGAGTAATTCGAGGTTTAATCGAGTTACTCTTATTGCATTATAAGATGGCTTATTTAAAGATTTGCATATTTGTGAACTACAAAACTTGTTCACTTTACAGTTTCCACAATCTTCTCCTGTGTAACAACCTCACCATGCGATGGATAAAATAAAGTCACACCTAAATTTACAAGTTTTCTCAAACTTTGGTTGACTTGTAAGTAGTCCTCGGCCTCAATCGGAAAGGGGGCTTTCCCAAGTAGTTTCATGCTATTCATATTCATTGCCAAATCGCCAATATAAGCATTTCCATTATCAAGCAATACTGATATAGAATCATGGGAGTGTCCGGGCGTTAAAACAATTTTTCCCTGAACACCGATATTTCTTAAAGAAACATCATCAATATCTGAATCCACTATAACATCTGCTGCATCGAAATCAATCGGTCGATACTGATACTTTATAAAAGGACGTGAGATTCTATCTATTATCCATAGTAATTTATTATATTGCTTTAATTTTTTATAATCTGTAAATCCGGCTTTCAAATAAGGTAGCTGTTCTTTATGTACAATTAATTTTGCCTCAGTCATTTTTCTCAATTCCTGTACGATAGCAGCATGGTCATGATGATGATGAGTTAAAAGGATATATTTAATTTGCACAGGTGCAATTCCTATTGAATGCAATTTTTCAAGAAAAACTCTTAGTAGTCCGTTCCACCCTGCATCAATGAGTAAAAATCCATCATTGCAAGGTATTAGATAATAGTTTGTTGAGTTATATGTTATTTTCATATCGAGAAAATGATTATATAATTTATCTATAACCACAAAATACGGCAATATTAAAGACAAGAACCTTGATCTGAATCAAGATTTTCACTTTAAAACAATTTTTCTGCAACTCCGACTTTCAATTTCCGACATTATCAGTTTAGAATTCTCTTTATCAACCAACCCTCAGAAGGTACTACTATCTTTCCGCTCCAAATTCCGAACGGAAGCACTGCACAACAGCAATATACCGGTAATACTGATCGCTATACCTCCGATAATAAAGATATTCTCCACTCCCAGCCTGTCGGCTATGAATCCGGTTAACAACAAACCGATGACAGAAGGAAACTGGCTGATACTTCCGTATAAAGAAAAGATACGTCCCAGATAGGAAGGGGCAAACTGAGTTTGCAGCAACGCCGTAAAAGGCCCTGTATATAAAGGTACGACCAGCCCTTGTATCACCGTCAACACAGCATACGTAATAAAATAGGTGGAAGGCAGCGCTCCACATAAAGCCAGAGACAGGCCCAGTCCGAAGTATCCTATAATAAGCAGGATTGATTTTCTTATTTTAGGATTCCACACCCCCAGTATCGAACCGCCGACAAGCAGACCTATACCAAACAGCATTTCTATCAGACTCACTTGATAAGGAGTACCATTGAAATATTGCAAAGTCATTAGAGGCATAACAGCCACAATCGGCATAACAAAGAAAGTAACCACAATCTCCGAAACCATCAGCCAGCTCATTCCCCGATTACGCAAAATAATCCGTGCCCCCTCATACATTTCATGCAATATATTCCTATTGGTTTCTTTTTTGGCAGGATTGGGGATAAAGACAAACAGCAGAGAGATGCAGGCCAGAAAAGCACCAGCCACATCCAGCAGCATCACGACACTCATATTGAACGCCAACAACAAGGCAGCACCCAGCATCGGCCCGCAAATAGTACATACCGACTGAATCACTTCATTGATCCCTGCAATACGTACCAGCTCGGAAGGCGGAGCTAACAAAGGAATCGAGGATTTCATTGCCGGTGCATGAAAAGCACCGCCTATCGACCGCAGCATCAACAACAAATAGATAGACCACAGTTCTACCATATCCAGATAGAACAACAGAGCAATGACCGCCGAACAGAGAGCAACGAAACTGTCAGCACCTATCATCGTCCATTTCCGATTCCAGCGATCGACAAAAACACCCGCCATAGGGCCCAAAAGTATCTGAGGCAGTAACCCGGCAATGGCAGCATACGAAAGGACTTCTGCCGAACCCGTCTCCATACCGATCCACAGCACCATCGAGAACTGCGCAATCGAACTACTTAATATAGAGAACAATTGTCCGGTCCATATAATGATAAACTTCTTTTTCCAGTTATTGTTTGTTGTTATTGTTTCCATCTTTACCTTATATATTATAAAAGCGCGGCAAAGATACAACTTTAGAAAATAGCGGAAATGAACATTTGTTAATAAAAAGATGGCTATTCCGGACAACTGTTTACTGAAAAAATAGCTTATTTTTGCAAAGAATGCAAGATTAGTCAAATGGTTGAATCAGAAATAAATAAAAGATATTGCCAAAGCTGCGGAATGCCGCTCCGCTTCGACGTGGAGGAATATTTGGGCACCAACTCCGACGGTTCGAGGAGTGATGAGTTTTGTTATTACTGTCTGAAGGATGGGAAATACATTGTCGATATATCCATGTGGGAAATGATCGACATCTGGATAAAATATACAGATAAATATAATGAATACGCAGACACGGACTATTCTCCGAAAGAGCTGAGGGAGATACTGGACAAACGCCTTCCCACACTGAACAGATGGCGGCAAAAGCAAGAGACAAGCAGCCTTCATCATAAGATGATTCAGAACATAATAGTGTACATCAACGGTCATCTGACGGAGGTACTGGATACCGACACGCTGAGCTCGATGAGCGGATTGTCCAAATTTCATTTCAGAAGAGTGTTCCGCACCGCTACCGGAGAGAATATCGGCAGTTACATACAGCGTTTGCGCATGGAACACGTTGCACATCTGCTGATCTCTACGGACTATACGCTAAAGCAAATCATAGAACAAACGAGTTATCAGACTAAATACAGTATCGCCAAAGCTTTTAAGAAACATTTTGGTATATCAACTTCTCAATACAGAGAGAAGCACAGACCGAACGGTGAAAATCCGGCAACAAACATAAAACCGGAGATAAAAGTGATCAGCCCGATAAAGATATTCTGCATCGAAGTGGGTGAAGCGTATAAAAACAAACTTAAATACAGATTACTTTGGAATAAACTACTGCATCATGCCGAACAGTATGAAGCAGACCCACGATATGACAAGTTTATCAGCCTTAGTATGGATGATCCGTCGATTACGCCTACGGAGAAGTGCCGGTTCTATCTGGGCATCACCCTTCGCGATGACACTAAAGCGAGACCATCACCGGGAATCATGCAGATTCCCGGAGGGCGATATGCCGTGTTCAGGCATACGGGGAGCTATTCTTCCTTACACAAGGTGTACAGGAGCATTTATGAAGAATGGTTTCCGAAAAGTAAATACCATCCCCAAAGCACATTCAGCTTTGAGATGTATATGAATCATCCGTCTACCACGGAAACGTCAGAATTACTAACAGAAATATATATACCGGTCATACGGAAATAATCACCATTAAAACAGAATCTATGGCAAAGATATCAGAAATCATGCTTTTACAGCAGCCGGAACAGCCCGCTTTGGCTATTGAAGTACAAACCGACATGAAAGGTATGTCACAGGCTATCGGAGAGAATTTTGTAAGAATAGACTCTTTATTCAAGAAACAGGGAGAAGTAACCACGGATATCCCCTTCGTAGAGTACCCCGACTTCGAAAGCCTGACCGAAGATCGTATAAAAATGATTATCGGACTGAAATCTTCGAAACCTTTACAGGGTGACGAAAAAATACAGTCTGTCATCCTCCCCGCCAGAAGAATAGTCGTATGTCTGCACAGAGGAAATTACAATGAACTGGCACAGTTGTACAATGAGATGACCGAATGGATAAAAACAAATGGCTACAAGGCCTCGGGAACATCAATAGAATATTATTACAGCAATCCGGATGTACCCGAAGAGGAACATGTCACAAGAGTTGAAATGCCTTTACTCTAAAAGCAAGAGAATAGTTGCCGTAAACTCTTACCAAACAATAAGAAGCAGAGAAGCCGTCATACAGTATCACCTTGTCTGATAAAGTACCGGTATTCCCTGCTTCAATAGTTTTTTAGAAATTAGCCTTGCGTTTCTTCACTTCTTCTACGAGTTTCGTAAAGGATTTCTCCTTCTTACGTTTTTCATGTTCGGAAGCGGAGAAATGCCATGCTTCTCGTCTGAGTTTCAGATAACTCTCATATACCTTATGATCTAACGTACCATTATGTACCGCCTCTAAAACAGCACAACCCGGCTCGTCGATATGTTTACAATCGCTGAAACGGCATGATTCCGCATAGTCGGATATTTCAAACATTTCGGTGAGCGAATCGGGATTGTCAATCGCCAAACCAAATTCCCGAACACCCGGAGTGTCAATTAAAACACCTGAGCCGTCCATCAATACCATTTCCCGACGAGTCGAAGTATGCCGCCCCTTCCCTGTAGACAGGCTTATATCGGAAGTATTCAATACCGATTTCCCACAAAGAGCATTCACCAATGAACTCTTGCCAACACCCGAAGAGCCGACAAACACAACTGTTTCGCCTTTTGTTATGGATTCCCGCAACCGAAGAATCGTTTGAGGTTGACGAATACTTGTGATAAATACAGGAAACTGACAAGCAATGTGTTTGATCGCTTCATCTATTTTCTGTCTGTCACAACCTAAATCGGCTTTATTGAGCACTAATACCGGTTTGATTTTTTCTTCCATTACCTGGGCTATGAAACGTTCCGCCCTGCGAACATTGAAATTATCATCAAGGCTTTGCACAATAAATGCCTTATCGACGTAAGAAGCAATGGCCTGCCGGTCGGCTACCGTTCCGTTCTTCTTTCGATACAACGTCCGTTCACGGGGCAACATATCAACTATAATCCCTTTGTTTGCATCGAATGGCTGAAAAATCACCCAATCGCCCGTACAGGGATATTCATCAGGCATTCTGCCATAAATCATATTTCCTGTTAACTCACACAAATATACGCCATCCTCTGCAACTACTTCATAACAGGTTTTATGTGTCACGATGATTCGTCCATGAGACATATCTTTAAATTGTGAGATTTGTTTTTGCCGGAATAGATTATCACTCCAACCATATAATGACAGATTATTATTTTCGTTACTCATTATCTTAATATATATAGCATACACGTGAAAACACAACAATGCTTTCGCTATTGCATGCGGGTATAAAAACTAAAGTTATATAATATAGAAGAATCACTTCCGGAAAGATTATCCGAAAGTATGGAAGTTCGAATCTGTTAAAGTGAACAGATTCTTATCAGACCAAATCCGATGTAACAAATGATGAGTTAAACATCCACTAGTTTTAATGAAACATTATAATTTTAATGCGTCAAAGATATGAGAAATAAATAACAGAGCCAAATGAATGATGAAATATGTGTCAAAAGCCAATGGATACGCGGCCTGACGTTTCCATTTTCCATTCTCTTGATTTTTTGTCATACTGGTATTCCGCACCGACACTAACTTCCGTATTCTTTTTCACATCGACCGAGATGGAGGCTCCTACCCCTGTATGTGGAAATAACGGATTATAAGCCGGAGGAGGTGTATTTCCCCCCATAAAATATTGTCCCCAGACATTTAACCGGACATTTCTGGCTAAAGAATAATGCATTCTCGTATATATTCCCGCTATATCTTGCCTCGCTATAGGCAAAGCCAAATAGAATTGCCGACTCAAGGTCCCTCCCGCTTCAACGAAAAATCTTTGAGAAGGAATCCAGCGCATTCCGGCATTTACCGCGACATATTGCCCCAATCCCAGATAAGTCTTTTGTTCTGCACTCCCAATAAAGGAAAGCTGTCCATTCATAGAATGCTGACGAAAATTATAAAAATCCGTCAATGTCGGATTACTTTCCAGCAATGCCGGAAAATCGTAAAAATAGGGAGATAAGCCCGATGCAGGACTTGAAGGTGTCAGACCGTATGTCTGCATGGACTTATCACCTGTTGCGAGCTTTTTAACCTCTATATCCGGTAACTTCGGTTCTATGTTTTTTGCTTCGGGCAACTGACGTCCGCTCACTTCCGTGGAGCTATTTTTCTTTTGCACATCTATTTTATTCTCCTTTTCTATAGTTTGAGAAAAGGCAGTAGCAACACAAGCAAAAGACACAAAAACAAAGACAGCAACTGTTCTAATCATAATATTCTCCTTTCTTTTATCAGGGGCTATATTATTAATACAACTATCCGGTTAAAAGCTCAATGATCGGTAACATATTTTTTATTTTAAAGCAGAGATAGATTGATAGACAGCTTTTGCCATTACCTGCGCCCCCTTTTCGTTCGGATGAATACGGTCCGGAAAGAGTTCGGGCATTCCGTCCATAGCAGTATGAAGGTCTATAACAGACAGGTTGTTTTTCTTGGCGAGCTTCTTGATCATCGGAATGATTTCTTTAGAGATAATATCATCGTTGATGCCGTCACCTGTCAGATAAGCTTTGGAAGGATAGCAGAGATAAATCTTCGGCTGCGAAGGAAGAACTTTGAAAGCGTCGATCATGGTCTGCGCATCTTTCATAAAGTCTGCTTTGTATTTCCAGTTAAATGATTTGCTGTCATTTGTACCAAGTTTGATAACGACGATGTTAGGATTGAAAGCCAATGCATTCTTATAAGCAGGTTCGTTCATATAAGGATGATCTCCTTTGTTCAGCATGGTACGGGCGCTCACTCCGAAGTTTTTCACCCAGTAGTTGTCGCCCAGCATACGGGCTAGTACGGAAGGATAGCTGTCGCGGCTGCGATTTCTTATTCCTGCTCCGAACGTAATACTGTTGCCGATGCAAGCCACACGGACGGCATCTTTGCGAGGAGCCTTGAAACTACGCAACCAAGAAGTCAGTTCGTTCTGCATTTCACTCTTGTAAAGGAAATCTTCACGGATTCCCCAACCGTGTCCGCCTGTAGGATAAATATGGAGAACGGAAGGAACACCTTTCTTATTTAAAGCCAGATAATAGTTGACTCCGTTGGCAGGAGGAACTACCTTGTCATCATCGCTATAAACAATGAAAGCACGAGGAGTCTCTTTGGTCACTTGCTTCTCGTTGGAGAATTCTTTTTCCAAAT
>ERZ859967.875-NODE-875-length-15256-cov-3.151174_pt1 | contig 15256 bp, 15 predicted proteins | sample MGYA00510115_ERZ859967 | MGnify/ENA primary metagenome ERZ859967 (study PRJEB30046, sample SAMN00715171) | human gut metagenome | study: EMG produced TPA metagenomics assembly of the A metagenome-wide association study of gut microbiota in type 2...
GGATCCTGCCATGCGTTCCATTTCGGGCGGGCTTAATGTTTCATTCTAAATCACTGTTAACAATGAATACTTTCCTTAAAAATACAGCAATCCTCGCAGTGGGATTATTATCCGTCTTGTCCTCGTGCAGCGGAGACTTTCTCGACAACAAACCTACGGACGCCGTAGATTCGGGTATCGTCCCCGTACCTTCCAATGCCGGACGTATCTTCAACGGTGCATGGTATAACTTGTTTGAGTACAGCAGTACGTATGCCAATATCGGCTATCGTGCCCTGATGTTGCAGGACGACATGATGGCGGACGATGTGGTGTCGCGTCCGATGTATGGTTTCAACTCATCCTACCAGTTTAACGATGTGGGGATGCCGGCCAACAACCGCACCGCATTTGCCTGGTATCTGATGTACAAGACTATCGACAATTGCAATACCGCCATTTCCATTACCGCGACCGGTGATGATAATACGGCCGATTTCCGCCATTCCCAGGGGCAAGCCTACGCTTTGCGGGCTTTCTGTTATCTGCATCTGGCTCAGCACTACCAGTTTACTTACCTGAAAGATCCTTCCGCACCGGCTGTTCCTCTTTATACGGAACCTACCGCCTCTACGACAGAGCCCAAAGGGAAGGCTACCCTGGAAGAGATATATACGCAGATATTCAAAGACCTGAATAAGGCTAAGGAGCTTCTTGAAGGGTATGTCCGTCCGGACGACAAATCCAAGTTCAAACCGGATGTAAGCGTTGTCAACGGATTGCTGGCACGTGCCTGTTTACTTACCGGACAATGGAATGAAGCCGCCGGGGCTGCACTTGAGGCGGCTGAAGGATATACTTTGATGACGGATGCCAAAACGTATATGGGCTTTAACGACATATCCAATACCGAGTGGATGTGGGGGCATCCCCAATCTGTGAGTCAGTCCGACGCCAGTTATAATTTCTATTATATTGATGTGGTGACTCCTGATGCGTATAACAGTTTTATGGCCGACCCGCATTTTAAGGACATTTTCGAAGCGGGGGATATCCGTCTGGAGCTGTTCCAGTGGATGCGCGAAGGCTATTTGGGTTATCGCAAGTTCCGCATCCGTGCCGACCAGACCGGTGATATCGTCGTGATGCGTTCCGCCGAGATGTATCTGATAGCTGCGGAAGCACTGGCTCGTGAAGGACGGTTGGAGGAAGCCGTGAAGCCGTTGAACACATTGCGTAATGCCCGCGGACTTGCCGATTATGACCTGGCAGGCAAGACGCAGGAACGGCTTGTCGATGATATTCTGCTGGAACGTCGCCGCGAATTGTGGGGTGAGGGATTCGGCATTACCGATATTCTCCGTACGCAACGTTCGGTAGAACGCATGCCGTTGACGAAAGAGGAAGCGGAGAAAACGTACGATTGCTGGCAGCAGGGAGATACTTATAGGGAATATAACCCCGAAGGTCATTGGTTTACTTCCTTTCCCGACGGAACGAAGTTTGTGCCAAACAGTGTGTATTATTTGTATGCCATTCCGGAAAAGGAGACGAATGCGAATCCTAATCTATAGGAGAGGTGTGTTGGGTAGTGATTGATGTTTTTTTAGGCACGGATTACACGGATTTATTTTATTCTTTTTCCGTGTAATCCGCGTAATTCTGCGTAATCCGTGCCTAAAAATAGTACCCTGAATAGTGCGTAACCGGCATATCTTCAGATTTGTTACTCCGTCTTCTTACTTTCTCTTTCCTGCATTTTGCGTTTCACGAACTCAATCTTCAGGTTGGCCTCTTCCATATTCTTCTTGATTTCCGTGATGGAAGACAGCAGTTGTGCCAGTTCATAGACAGCTGCCACCGCCTTGCGGTCGTTCGGTGTCATGACAGTGGCATAGGAACGTTCGCCAAGATAGTGTACGCGGATATTCTTGTCTTTATTCAGATTGAGGAAAGCGATTACATTACCGTCTTCGCCCAGTTTATAGTCCGCTTTCTCTATCTTCTCGCCCAAATCGGTCGTTTCATAGCTGTCTTTGGAAGCCGGGGTTTCGGCAAAACTGCCGTCGGGTGCGGTGACTTTCACTGCGAGGTGATGGATGTTATGCGGGCCGCAATAGATGGAAGTCATGCTCATCACTCCGGTTTCATCTACCTGAAAGCGCAGGTAAGAGCGGTGCAGGTTCTTTTCTATTACTTGTGAGGGATGCAGGTAATTGCCGATTTTTTGATATTCGGCATCTTTCTCGAAAGTATAATTCTTCTTGATGGCATCCACCTCTTTTTGTTTTTCCTGAAGCATACTGTCGAGGTAGACCAGCGTTTTCTCCTGTTCTTTCAGTTCCACCTGCTGCATTAGTCCGATACCCTCGCGGCGTGTTTCAAAGGCCTTCGGATAGAGTATCTTGATGCTGTCAATCTGAATCTTCGCTTCGCTGTAATCTCCGCGTTCAAACGCTTCGCGGGCTGCCTGGAGTTTCTCTCCTGCTTTTTTCTCTACATTGCTGCAAGAGAAGAGCGTGCAGCAGAGGCACGCAAGGAATGCTGCTTTCTTCATAATTTTCATTCTTGATGTTAGTGGGGGCAAAAATAAAAAATAATATCCGTATCTTTGCACCCTCAAAATGATTTATTGACAAATGATTGAATTGACGACAGAAGAACTGAAGCAGCGTTTCAGTGACAGCATATTTAAGCGGATTTCCGAAACAGCGGATGAATTGGGACTGGAGTGCTACGTAGTCGGCGGCTACGTGCGCGACATATTCCTGCAGCGTCCTTCCAAAGATATCGATGTGGTAGTAGTGGGCAGCGGCATTGCAATGGCCGAGGCGCTTGCCAGGCGTTTGGGGCGCGGCGCGCATCTTTCTGTTTTCAAGAATTTCGGGACGGCGCAGGTGAAAGCCGGCGATCTGGAACTGGAGTTTGTTGGCGCCCGCAAGGAATCCTACACGCATGACAGCCGCAAGCCGATTGTCGAAGACGGGACGCTCGAAGACGACCAGCGGCGCCGCGACTTTACCATCAACGCGATGGCCTGGTCGCTCGGGGAGGAGGATTTCGGCCGCCTGGTCGATCCTTTCGACGGGATGCGGGATCTGCATGAGGGGATCATCCGCACGCCGTGCGACCCGGATGTCACCTTTTCGGATGATCCGCTGCGGATGATGCGGGCCGTGCGCTTCGCTTCGCAACTGAATTTCCGGCTCTTCCCCGAAACTTTCGAGGCGATCGTCCGCAACAGGGAGCGTATCGGCATCGTTTCGCGGGAGCGCATCGCCGTCGAACTCAATAAGATCGTTCTCTCGCCCGTTCCGTCCGTAGGATTCGACCTGTTGGAGCGGACGGGGCTGCTGGAGCTGATTTTCCCCGAGATGCAGCGTCTCAAAGGTGTCGAACGGCGGGGACAACACGCCCATAAGGACAATTTCTACCATACGCTCAAGGTCCTCGACAACGTGGCGGCCGTGAGCGACGATCTCTGGCTGCGTTGGGCGGCGATCCTGCACGACATCGGCAAGCCGCTGACGAAGGCTTACGATCCTCAGGTGGGTTGGACGTTCCATTCGCACGAAGTGGTCGGCTCGAAGATGGTGCCCGCCATTTTCCGAGCGTTGAAGTTGCCCATGAACGAGCATATGAAGTTCGTGCGGAAGATGGTCTTTCTGCATCTGCGTCCCATTATCCTTTCGGAAGATATGGTGACCGATTCTGCGGTGCGGCGGCTGTTGTTCGAGGCCGGGGACGACGTGGAGAAACTGATGACCCTCTGCGAGGCGGATATTACGTCCGGCATCGACGCCAAAGTGAAACGCTACCTGCGGAATTTCGAGTTGGTGCGCCGCAAGATGAAGGACCTGGAGGAGCGGGACCGCATCCGCAATTTCCAGCCTCCGATCACGGGCGAGATCATCATGGAAACCTACGGAGTTCCGCCCTCCCGCATAATCGGCGAGATCAAGGAGATCATCAAGGAGGCCATTCTGGAGGGAGAGATTCCCAACGATTATGAGGCGGCGTACGCCTTGATGGAACGGCTGGCGGACGAACGGGGACTTCGTAAAAAACAGTGAGTACCCTTCCCTTCCTCGTGCGGTTCGTTTTCCGGGGCCTGTTTCCTTTTGATTTTTATCGTAAGGCGGGTGATCCCGATCCCGTATGCCGTCGTGTGGGTGCGGAGAGGCGGGACGACCGTATATGAAATGCAGCGCAGGGGTTCGCCTTGCGTTGCACGTTTTTCGGAACGACCGGTCGCCTGGGGCGGTCGGCCGATTTATTTCTTATCCGTCATTTTGGCGGCTTGTTCCGCTTCGAGGTCTTTTCGTGATTTGGACATCGTTACCAGCCATACGCCCAGGAAGATGCAGCCCGCTGCGGCGGCTTTCGTGAATCCGAAAACGTCGAGCCCGAGCACGACCGTGAAAAGCACCGAGGCGACGGGTTGCACGTAATTGTACATGCTGATAACCGTCGGACGCAGGTAGTGCTGGGCGATCGGCACCATCAGATAGGCCAGGAACGTCGAGAGTACGATGGCGAAGGCGGCTCCGCCCCAGACCCGTGCGGGAACGGCCGGGAAGTCCACTTCGAGGGCGGGCCGGTGGTAAAGTACGACCACTACGATCGCTGCGAAGAAGAACATCCACTTCATCGTGGTCACGGGTGAGTATTTGAGGATCACCTTGCGGCAGGCCGTCAGGTAGATGGCGTAGCAGACCGAACTGACGAGGGTGATGATGTCGCCTGCGATCGATCCGCCGCCGCTTTCGCCGCGGCTGCTGATGAGAATCAGCAGCACGGCTCCCGCGGCGCCGAGCAGCACGCCGCCCGTCTTGAGCGGGGTGATCGGTTCGCGCAGAAAGAACATCGCCAGGATCATCGTGAGGATGGGTACCGTGGTGGCGATGATCGAGACATTGATCGGCGAGGTGAGGGAGAGTCCCCAGAGGAAAAGAATCTGGTCGAGCTGGATGCCGAAGAGCGAGGCGACGAACAGTCCGCCCAGGTCGCGCCAGGCGACCCGTTCGCGCGGCAGGAAGGCGGATGCCAGCCAGAAGAGCAGAAAAGCCCCGACCAGACGATAGACCGTCAGGGCGAAATGGTTGAGCCCCTCCGGGTTCTCGGGCGAGAGAAGGACGGTCTTGCAGATCGGGGAGTTCAGTCCCCAGATGACATTGGCCAGCAACAGGGCTCCGTGCCCTTTGAGAGCTCCGCGCTCCATTCGATTGATTCCTTTTTTGGTGACAGGGACAAAGATACGCAGAAAACCGGAACTTGGTGCGAAAATTGTCCTATGCTTTCCGTCTATGGGAGCGTTGCGTTATAATTTCGATCTGATTTTCGCCAATCTGTTGTTCGGCGCCAATTTTTCGTTTTATGTCTCTTTGACGCGCAACTACCTTGATTTCCAGCAGATTTTTATGCTTCAGGTACTTGCGGCGTCGATTTTTTTCATTCCTTTCGCCCTTTTCTCGAAACGGTCCTATCGCATTCCGCTGCGCGATTTCGGCAATATCCTGATCGTGACTGTGCTGATCGTCTATGGCTGGATGTTCATGCTGTTGTGGGGGGCTTCCTATACCTCGCCGATCGACGCTTCGACGATCTCGACCCTCGGTCCGGTGTTCACCATCCTGACGGGACATTTCCTGCTGCGGGAAAAGAACATTACGTGGGCACGCCGTATCGGTGTGGTGCTGGGTTTCGCAGGTGCGGCTTTCCTCCTGTTCGACAAGGGGTTTCGGCTGGCACCCGGCAGCAGCGGCTTGGGCAACGCCCTGGTGCTCGTCGCCGTGGTGGCGATCGCGGTCAATACGGTCATCATCAAACCGCAGTTGCAGCGGTACGGGACGTTGGTGGTGATGGGATGGTACTATATCATCGGGTTGCTTATTACCGCCCCCTTCTTCTGGAAATACATTGCCGATACGGATTTTCTGCGCCTGCCGCTGGGCGGTCAGGCGGAGCTGGCTTATGTGCTGGTTCTGGGTACGGTGTTGCCGATGTACCTGCTTTACCGGGGCACGGAGAAACTCACTTTCATCCATACGGCCCTTTACCGCTATATCCAGCCCGTAGTCGCTACGGTTCTCGCGCTCGTGCGGCACCAGGAACAGATCGACCGCACCAACATCATCGCCGGGGTGTTGATTTTCGCCAGTATTATCCTGGTGATCCGCGAGGCTAATCTGCGAGGTTTCTTCTCCAGCGTTCAGGCACCGTCACCGACTCCTGACGGTCGAAGTCGAAAGCGACCATGACCGAGGTGCTTTCGGTCTTTACCGTTTCCCTCCCGGCGGCATTGCGCCCGATGATCTGCTGGAAGAGAGTGATGCTCTTGTTACCTACTTTGGCGACCGTAGTCGTGACGTAGATGTCGTCCTCCATCCGGATCTGCTCTTTGAAGGAGTTCGCGGTCGCGGCCGTGATGATGCGGCTCGTTCCGGAGAGTACGTCGTCCTGCAGGACCTGCCGGTAGAAATCCGCTTTGCCCAGGTCGAAATACATCTGCTGCGATACATTGTTCACGTGCTGAAACATGTCGATGTCCGAAACACGCTTCTGAATAAGAGTTTTGATGATTCGTGCCATAAGGTGTACCTTTTAGGGCAAGAACCTGTCGCTGCCTTTGGCGAGGGATCCGGACAGGCTCTCTGCCTGGTAGATGGTAAAAAGAGGCCGGAGTTCTGTCGGTGCTTTATTCGCGGATGATCCTGAACTCTCCGGCCTCGTTGAAAAGGAGGATCGACGAGGCCTTGCCCGTCGGTTTGCCTTCGAATTTTGGATTGACCACATAATCCACCCCGTCGATGATCTCGCGGGAGATTTCGGCCAGGTTGCGGGGCGTATCTTCGCCCGAGATGTTCGCCGAAGTCGAAACGACCGGGCGCCCCAGCTTGCGCAGCATCGCCTGGCAGAAGGCATGGTCGGGAATCCGTACGCCCAGCGTCCCCTCTTCGGGGATGAGGTTCGCGGCGACGCCCGAAGCTCCGGGCAGGATCAGCGTGAGCGGCTTGGTGGCCAGCTCCTGCACTTCGAAGGCGATGCCGGGGGCCTTGTGAACGTATCGCACGACCATATCGGGCGTGGCGCAGAGCACCAGCATCGATTTCTTGTTTTCGCTGCGCTTGAGGCGGTAGATCCGCTCGACCGCTTCGGCGTTGGTGGCGTCGCAGCCGATGCCCCAGACCGTGTCGGTCGGGTAGAGGATCACTCCTCCTTCACGCAGGATCCGGACGGCCTCCGTCACGGCCTGTTCCATGGTTTCCGTTGCCATAATGTTTTTCGAATTTGCGGATACTCCCGGAGCGGAGCGATTCCCGGGAGCCGTCTTGTGTTAATGGTTCAGGGGCAGCACTTCGATCCAGTAGTCGTCCGGGTCGTTGATGAAGTAGAGTCCCATTTCTTGGTTTTCGAAGCAGACGCATCCCAGCTCCTTGTGGTAGGCGCGTACGGCTTCGTAGTCGCCCGTGACGCGGACGCAGAGGTGGCTTTCGTTTTCGCCCAATTCGTAGGGCGTCGCGGCGTGATCCCGCAGCCAGGTCAGCTCCAGGCGGAATCCGGTTTCTCCGTCGCCCAGGTAGGCGAGGATGAAGCTGCCGTCGTCGGCCTGCTTGCGTGAAATCTCTTTCAGACCGAGGGCCCGGTCGTAGAACGCGAGACTGCGCTCCAAGTCGGTGACGTTGATGTTGAAATGGTCGAAGCGGGCTTTGATTTCCATAGAAATAATTGTCGTGTTTTCGTTGAATATTCTGTTTCGTTTTCGCCGTTGGGCGGGTCCGGATTCCGTCTGCCCTTGCAGCGCGGGAACGGAAAGGGGCTTTCGCCGTTTCCTGTTCGGGGGAGGGCCGGAAGCGACTGTCGTCCCGGTACCGCGATCGCCCGGTTTTCGAGATGGCTCACCGCTCCGGGTCTGGTCGTAAGGCCGGCTTGCATCTTCCGTTTGCGGCGACGCGGGCAGGAAATTGGTTGCGCTTCGTTCCCGGAGGCGGTGAAGCGATCCGCTCTTCCGGTCGCGGAACCGGACGTTCAGGCACGCGGTCGTATCCGGGGATCCGGCCGGTCCCCGCGCGGCGAAAACCTTTGGCAAAGTTAGACATTTTTGGATATTCCTTGTAAAATATGAATTGTTTTTCTTAATTTTGCGCCGCGCTCCGGTCTCCGAAGACGTTTCGGGTGTGGGAGTTAGAGTCGTTGAATCATTGAAAAAATATAGAAAACTATGGGAAGAGCGTTTGAATATCGCAAGGCGCGCAAGTTGAAGCGTTGGGGGCACATGGCCCGGGTGTTTACCAAGATCGGCAAGGAGATCGAAATCGCCGTCAAGTCGGCGGGTCCCGATCCTTCCGCCAATACCCGCCTGCGCATCCTGATTCAGAACGCCAAAGCGGAGAACATGCCCAAGGAGAATATCGAACGTGCGATCAAGCGTGCCACGGAGAAGGATTCGGCCGACTACAAGGAGGTGATCTACGAAGGATACGGCCCGCACGGCATTGCGGTCATGGTGGAAACGGCGACGGACAACACCAACCGCACGGTGGCCAATGTCCGCATGCACTTCAGTCGTTGCGGCGGTACGCTGGGTAACAGCGGCAGCGTGGCTTTCCTGTTCGAGCACAAGTGCGTGTTCAAGTTCCACGTGCCGGCAGGTACGGATTTCGAAGAGCTGGAGCTTTCGATGATCGACCTGGGCGTGGACGAGTTCGCACCCGAAGACGAAACGACCGTTACGGTCGAGGCGCCCTATGAGTCGTTCGGTGCGATCCAGAAATGGCTCGACGACCAGAACTACGAGATCGTGTCGGGCGAGTCGATCCGCATCGCTACGGATACCAAGGAGCTTCACGGCGAGGAGCGTGAGGCGGTCGAGAAGCTGATCGAGCGTCTGGAGGAGGACGACGACGTGGTGAACGTCTATACCGCCATGAAGGACGAGGCGGAAGAGGAGTAGTTTTTCGTTTCGCACATAAAGACGATCCCGGCATTTCACGATGCCGGGATTTTTTGTTTGGCGGAGGGGGCGGGGGACTTCGCCCGACTGTCGTGTCGGCCGGAGCCTCGGCGGTTGCGTCCCGGCGTTTCGTTACATCCCTTTCCGGGCGATCGCCCAGGCCAGGCGGTTGTAGGCCGCGAGCAGCGGACCGCGCCAGCGGACGGGCAGTGCGTTGAGGATGCGCAGTTTGCGCAGCGTACGCCGGTCGTGCCGGGTGTAGGCGAAGAATTTCGCAGCCCGCGCGGCTTCCGCCGTGCCGCCTTTGGCGCTGACGACGAGGGCTTTGCCCAGTGCTGCGCGGGCGACGTATTCGTTGCTCGAATCGCGGGCGGCGGGTTCGTATAGGTCTTCGAAGGAAAATCGCGTCTGTTCCGGGCGGTAGATGGCTGCCGAACGGTTGGAAGCGGCTTTCGAGTAACGCACGAGCCGGGCCGGGGAGAAGCAGACCGGGCTGGTGCGTGCGAGTTTCGTCCAAAGGTATTGATCTTCGCCCATGCGCATCCCTTCGGGGAATCCGCCCAGCGAGAGAGCCGGTTCCCGCCGGAGCGTAGTCGAGGAGGGGATCAGCACGTAATGGGAGAGCGCTTCGGTGAAGAAATCCACGACACCCTCCGTTTGCGGAGTGTCGCCCGGTGTCAGGTGATGTCCGTCATCCACGTTGAAAGAGGTTGCGTAGGCTCCGCAGCCCGGGTAGGCAGCGATCAGACGTTCGATTTCTGCCAGATAGCCCGGTTCCCACGTATCGTCCCCGTCCAGCAGGGCGGCGTACTCTCCGCAGGCTTCCTGCATGGCCCGGTTGCGGGCGGCGCTTACGCCCCGGTTCTCCTGCCGGATCAGCCGGATGAGGGGCGAGCCGATCTCCTCGACCCGGGCGGCGCTTCCGTCGGTCGAACCGTCGTCCACGACGATGATTTCAAGAGGCTGCGAGGTTTGTGCCAGCACCGAACGGAGGGTGCAGGCGATCTCTTTCTCTTTGTTATAGAGGGGAATGACGACCGAAATATCAGATTTCATAGCTCGATTTTTCCGGGAGTATCCGCTCGAAAGCCTTGCACAGACGCTGGCATTGGCGGTCGAAGTCGGAGATGTGCTCGCTGTCGTTCAGGCAGATCATCCGCCAGCGCTGCTGTTCGATGTCGCGGCAGATGCTTTCGAGCGAGTCGTCCGTGAGGGTCATCAACCGGCAGTCGGCCATCGAGCGGGGCGCGAAAGCTCCCGAGGCCAGCATGTCGTAACGGACGAGCCAGTGCGAGAGATCGCTCAAGGAGCGGATTCGGTGACGGCAGGAGGCGTCCAGCTCCTGGGGCCAGCGTTCCCAGGCTTGCCGAAAGCGCTCCGTGAGGTAGGGCTGGGGCATGTGGGAGTCGTTGAAACCCGGGAAGAAGCCCCAGGGTAACAGCGTGAGGGTTTTCAGCAGGCTGACGATACCGTAGCGTGGCGAGAACCACCGGGCGATGTGGTTGCGGATAGCCGTGCGTTTATCGTGCAGGCGGTTGATCAGCTCCAGGTCGTTGTAGATGATATGCCCGACCGACGAAGGTTGTACGACGCTCAGGCGTGCCATGTCGCAGGGCACACCCCGGCGAAAAAAATCCTCCGGCCGGCAGCCGCGCGTAAGAAACGTGTCGTCGTTGAAGAGTACGAACCGGTCGGCCAACCCTTCGATGCGGTGGATATTCAGTTCGATGGTGTTCGAATTGAATGTGGGGAGGTATTCCGCCGGGATGAAATCCCGGTGATTCACGATGTGCAGCTTGGGGTGGTCGCGCCGTAACCACGCAGGCAGGTGTCCCCAGGTAATGAAATGCACCTTCCGCACCCAGGGAGCGAAACGTTCCGCACTCCGGAACCAGTAGTGCAGATTGCGCCAGTCGCGGTAACGGATCTCCGAGGCATCGTCGTTCTCCGCCTGTCGTGTGCGGACGAACTCTTCGCGCCAGGCGGGATCGTTGCCGTCCACCCACAGGATTACGAAATCTATCTCGTTCATTTTTGCTGTTTGGCAATTAAATTTTATTCGGGTTCTTGTCCGTTTCCGTTTTTTTCGATCTTCGGGTGACTGCGGGATTTTCAGGCCGCCCTCTTCGGGGTGTTTTTGCGAGGAATCCCTTTTTGCGTAGATACCGAAGCCCCGGTGTTTACTGTACCAGCAGGTTGCAACCGCGTATGTCGCTGCGGTCGATACGTCCTTCGATTTCGAAACTGCCGTCGTCGAAGACGCGGCCGATGTCCTGCGTCTGGATGAAGGCGCAGGAGTAGCGGTTGGCCAGGTCGATGATGTCGATCCCGCCCCGCACACCTGCCGGGCGGATGTCGAAGGGATCGTTCACGTCGCGTACGAGCACCCGCATCCAGCCCGGTGTGCGGAAGATGCCGCTGCCCGAAGAGTAGGCTTGCGAGGTCAGTTCGGCCATGCCGTATTCCGAGTGGATGCTTTCTACGCCGAACGCTTCGCAGAGGATGCGGTGGAATTGGGCCTTCGGAAGCTCCTCCCGGTGCCCTTTCATACCGCCGGTCTCCATCACGACCGTATTTTCGAATTTCGGGGCGTATCGCTCCGCGAGGTCCCAGAGTGCGTAGCTGACACCCAGCAGGATTTTGGGCTTCGGATCGCGGGCCATGTCCGCGAGCAGTTTTTCGTAGTCGTCGAGGTAAAAGCCGCCCGAACCGCAGGCTGCGATCAGTCGGTCGGCCATATAGACCAGCGACGAACCTTCGCGCTGGAGATAGTTGGGCAGCAATCCGTAGAGGCTCCACCCGGCCGGATCGCCGTAAAACGTCCGGAAGGCCGTGAGAAACGCCTTTTCATAGTGGGCCAGCGATTGCATGAAGTGCCGCGAGGGAATCGTGCCGCCCGTGTTGCTCGACGTGAAGACGATTTCGGGGGGCCGGTCGCCGGCATAAACTTCGCGTCGCTTGAACAGCTCGATCGGCAGGAACGGAATCTGTTCGATCCGCGTCACTTCTGCGGGTATGACTCCGATGCGGTCGAGGTATTCGCGGTACACGGCGCACCGGTCGGCCTGAAACCGGAAAGTTTCGAGCGCGGTCCGTTCGAAAGCGGGTGTATTTCCCGGTTCGAGGGCGAAGATATTGTCGGTTGTCGTCATCGTGCAGGTGAAAGATTAAAAGCGCAGTCAAAGATAGTGAAAGGTGAGAGCAATCGTGCGGGCTTGCACGCAGAGATCGTCAAATCGCATCCTATCTTCTACAAAGATAGTGAAAGCCGAAAAGAAAACGGGAGCTTGCTCCCAGTTTTCAGAGGCGTATCCTATCTTCTACAAAGATAGTGAAAGGTGGGCGACAAGTCAAACTTAACTTTTTGTTTTCCTCCTTCTCTGCCCGGTTGTCGGCTCTGCCTGCGGCGAATCGTGCGAAGCGGAATTTCCCGGCTTGTGCTCCGGGTCCCCAATTCCAATTCCGGTTCGGTCGGGAAATATTCGGTGTCGTAAATTCAAATAACACCCCAAGGGAAAATGTGATTTCTCCCTCGGGGTGTGTCGTATTTACGGTCGGAGCCCGTGTTGCCCTCGGTCTGTCGTTATTTTTTCGACTTCGGCGCGAGGATCATGTTCATCTTCTTGCCGTCCAATTTGGGCATCGACTCGACTTTAGCGAGCTCTTCCAGATCGGTGGCGAAACGCAGCAGCAGGATTTCTCCCTGCTCCTTGAACACGATCGAACGACCGCGGAAAAAGACGTAGGCTTTGACCTTGGAACCCTCCTTGAGGAAGTTCTCGGCGTGCTTCAACTTGAAGTTGTAGTCGTGGTCGTCGGTCTGCGGTCCGAAGCGAATCTCCTTGATCGTGACCTTCGCTTGGTTGGCCTTCAGCTCCTTTGCCTTTTTCTTCTGCTGGTAGAGGAACTTCTGGTAATCGGCGATGCGGCACACGGGGGGATCGGCTTTGGGCGAAATCTCGATCAGGTCGAGCTCCATCTCGTCCGCGAGCTTGAGTGCGTCGCGGATCGGGAGTACGACGGGCTGTTCGACGTTGTCGCCGACCACGCGCACCTGGGGTGCCGTGATCTCGTCGTTGATACGGTGCGGATTATCCGCTTTTTTCGGTTGAAAACCGGGTCTTGGAAGCCTCGGTTTCTGTGAATTGTTATTCCCGGGAGTCGATGGTCGCGGCGGGAATGGACGAGGTGGTGTTGCTATAGCTTTGTCCTCCTGAAATATTTAGTTAATACTTAGTTTTTTTGCTCCATTTTGTTGGCGTCGATCTCGTGGCTGACCAGATCGGTCATATAGTCGCGGAACGCTTCGAGGGTCATCTGTCCCTTGTCGCCTTCGCCCTGCGCACGAACTGATACCAGTCCTTCGGCTTCCTCCTTTTCGCCGACGATCAGCAGGTAGGGGATGCGCTTGAGCTCGTTGTCGCGGATCTTGCGGCCGATCTTCTCGTTGCGGTCGTCCACCTGCGAGCGGATGTCGTACTTGTTCAGGTAGGCGCTGACCTTCTCGGCGTAGTCGTTGAACTTCTCCGAAATCGGCAGCACGACCACCTGGTCGGGCGAGAGCCACAGCGGGAATTTGCCGCCCGTGTGCTCCAGCAGCACGGCTACGAAACGCTCCATCGAGCCGAACGGCGCCCGGTGGATCATGATCGGGCGGTGCATCTTGTCGTCGGCGCCCTTGTATGTCAGATCGAAACGCTCCGGCAGGTTGTAATCTACCTGGATCGTACCCAACTGCCACTTGCGGCCGATGGCATCGCGGACCATGAAATCCAGCTTGGGACCGTAAAAGGCGGCTTCGCCGTATTCGATGACCGTGTTGAGCCCCTTCTCCTTGGCGGCCTGGATGATGGCGCTTTCGGCCTTCTCCCAGTTTTCGTCCGATCCGATGTATTTCTCCTTGTTGTTGGGATCACGCAGCGAAATCTGTGCCGTATAGTTGTCGAACTTGAGCGTTTTGAAAATATAGAGCACGATGTCGATCACTTTTTCGAACTCTTCGAGCAGTTGGTCGGGGCGTACGAACATGTGGGCGTCGTCCTGCGTGAAGCCGCGCACACGGGTCAAGCCGTGCAGCTCGCCCGACTGCTCGTAGCGATACACCGTGCCGAACTCCGCCAGGCGCACCGGCAGCTCCTTGTAGGAGCGGGGCTTCGAGCGGTAGATTTCGCAGTGATGGGGGCAGTTCATCGGCTTGAGCAGATACTCTTCGCCCTCGATCGGGGTGTGGATCGGCTGGAACGAGTCCTTGCCGTATTTGGCGTAGTGGCCGGAGGTCACGTACAGTTCCTTATTGCCGATGTGGGGCGTGATGACCTGCTGGTAGCCGTACTCCTTCTGTACGCCGCGCAGGAACTGTTCCAGGCGGTCGCGCAGGGCAGCGCCTTTGGGAAGCCACAGGGGTAGCCCCTGGCCTACGCGTTGCGAGAAGCAGAAAAGCTCCAGCTCCTTGCCCAGCTTGCGGTGGTCGCGTTTCTTGGCCTCCTCCATCATCGCCAGATACTCGTCGAGCATCGACTTCTTGGGGAAGGAGATGCCGTAAATGCGGGTGAGCATCTTGTTCTTCTCGTTGCCGCGCCAGTAGGCTCCGGCGACCGAGGTGAGCTTGATGGCCTTGATCAACCCCGTGTTGGGCAGGTGCGGTCCCCGGCAGAGGTCGGTGAATGCGCCGTTGGTGTAGAACGAGATCGTGCCGTCTTCCAGGTCGCGGATCAGCTCCACTTTGTAAGGATCGCCCTTTTCGGTGAAATTCTTCAGCGCGTCGGCTTTCGATACTTCCGTGCGGATGAGTTGCTCCTTGTTGCGCGAAAGTTCGATCATCTTCTTCTCGATGGTTTCCAGATCGGCTTCGGTGATGGGCACGGGTGAGTCCACGTCGTAGTAGAATCCGTTCTCGATCGCCGGGCCGATGCCGAACTTGATGCCCGGATAGAGGGCTTCGAGCGCCTCGGCCAGCAGGTGCGACGAGGTGTGCCAGAAAGCGTGCTTGCCTTCGGGGTCGTCCCACTTGTAGAATTTGATCGAAGCGTCCTCTTCGATGGCGCGGTTGAGATCGACGGTCGCGCCGTTTACCGATGCGGCCAGGGAGTCGGCAGCTAAACGAGGGCTGATACTCTCGGCGATCTGATAAGCCGTAGTCCCTTTGGCGAACTCTTTGACGTTGCCGTCCGGAAAGGTGATTTTAATCATTTGTAAATTATTGTTTTGGGGCCTTCGGCGCTTCCACAATTACGAGACGGAATACACCTCCGGTTCGCCCGGTTTTACTGTTTTGCCTGCGGCTTTCCGGCGGGCCGGGGCGAGCGGCGGGCCCCCCCGCCCCGC
>ERZ859967.881-NODE-881-length-15224-cov-1.923199_pt1 | contig 15224 bp, 12 predicted proteins | sample MGYA00510115_ERZ859967 | MGnify/ENA primary metagenome ERZ859967 (study PRJEB30046, sample SAMN00715171) | human gut metagenome | study: EMG produced TPA metagenomics assembly of the A metagenome-wide association study of gut microbiota in type 2...
ATCGTGAGTATTTGCTGGACTAATTGGTGCTGTATATGAAAAAAAGCTATTTAAAAATAAGGTGGAAGCCTTATATGGTCTGCTTGATGATGCGGGTGATGATGCCGAGGGCAACATTACGCTCTTCATCAATATGCGTCACCACAAAGGATACCTGATCCTTTTTCCCGACTGTCCGGCTGTCATAGCAGGAGTGGGCAATGGCATTGACACCGATGGAGAGCCGGACAAAGACGGTGCCTTTATGGATGTCTTCCACAGTTCCGGCGTATTTTCCCTGAATCTTACATTTTTTCATGTTTTCCTTGCTGGTGTTGCCTTCCACACTTTTGACATCTGCGTGGACAATGACCTGCTCCGGTGAGTCTGCCCGCACATCCAGGATGCGTACCAGGATGTGATCGCCTACCTGGAAGCGTTCTCTGGCATCACCCATCCAGTCGAAGGACAGGTCTCTGGCAAGAATGGAGGTTTCCACACCGAAAATTTCTGCCCGGACTACCTTTTCCGCAACAGCAATGACTCTTGCCTGCCCGATACGGTCTTCATAAACTTTCGGCATTCCGGAAGCATCTTTATCCAGATAGAAGATCTGGCGTTTCTTCAGCATCGCTTCTTTCCGGCTGGCGACAATGCTGCGTGTCTTCGGATCTAATCCCTTAATCAGAAAATCAATCTCACATCCAAGCATATTGTTGAGGATTTTGTTCTGCCGCAGAGCAAGCTCCCCATAATCGTGTGCTTCATCCTGCATGAGATGGATCATCATCTCAGTTACTGGGATGACAGTACGGAAATCCTTGTAGTAAACCACGGCAATGAGGCTGCCGTTTTCTGTTTTCTCGATACCGCCAAGCATTCCGGTTAAGATACGGCGGGTACGGTAGGCATTCTGGATCTCATGCCAGGTAAGGTCTGAAATGGACTGGGCTGTTTCCAGCTTCGCATCGGAATCCAGAGTTAAAATAGGTGTGTTGGTTGTTTCGTTTGGCATCATAGTGTCTCCTTTCAAATTATGACATGATAGAATCTTTATCTAAAGGAACCATGTCTGTGTGATCCGGATAGTTATCTGCTGAGAAGTCATCCGGGAAATCGTGATAGCCAGGTTCCTGATAAACGCTTTGCTGGTCAAAGAGAGGCTCAGCTTTTTTCTTTTTCTGCTTTCCATAAGAAGCGTTTTTTTTCGGGTGGGAAGCAGGAATAGTTGGAGTGTACGTATATTCTTCACTACATGCTCCTTTTCTCCATTCCGGAATATGTTCGGAAGCCTTCCGGGGAATGAGTTTTTGGGCATCCGGGTGCAGGGTGTAATCGTATTTTTCTACCTGCAGGACTTTCTGGCCACGCAGGATAATCAGTGCGGTATCCAGAGGCAGGCGTAGGATCTCATCCGGAGTTAAGAGCTTTCGTTTCCCGATGGATCTGGTCTGGCGGTATTCCGGTGTATAATCGGATACCCTCCAGCTATTTAATTGTTTGGCTTCGCTGCTGACACCAACGGTCACATCACCGGAGCGGTTAGAGATAAATGTAGCAGTTACCTCATCCGTACAGCCTAAAAATAGCTGAGTGTCGCAGTTCCCGATGATTTCCTGCCATTGGTTTAAGGGATACCGGTTCTGCATCTGAGGCAGGTTTTGGAAAATGCAGGAAATACTGAGGTTTCGACTTCGGATCACGGAAATCTTTTTGTTGAGCGATAGGATTGCTCCCGTATTCGCCAGCTCATCAGCCAGGATATGTACCGGAACCGGCAGTTTTCCATCTTCCCCATAGGTGTCTGCATAACGGACCAGTTTGATAAATACGAAGGTCATAAACAGGGAAGAAAGAAAATCAAAAGTGCTGTCTTGATCCGAAGTGATGCAGAAGTATGCACATTTTTCTTTTCCCGGCAGCGTCAGGTTGATCTCATCATAGGAAGTGATCTGGCGGATCAGCTTGTTCTGGAATACCTGAAGTCTGGAACCGAGTCCGATGATGACGCCGGAACGTACCGTGTCACTTGCCTGCTTATAGATGCAGTAGGGGACTTTTGCCGGATGGGAGACCGGAAGCAGGTCAAAGAGGCTGTTCAGTTCTTTTTCCGAACTCATGGTCAGGAGTTTGTATACCTGTCCGATATTCTTTGCCTCCGGTGGGAATCCCTGATCCACATAGAGAATCAGAGCTTTTAATAAGTTCATCTCGGCATTGTCCCAGAAGTGATCGCCTTTGGCAGAACCGGTATTCTGGATGATGACATCAGCAAATACTTGTGCCATGGTTTCCTGTCCGCCAATTTCACCCAGACAATTCCAACTATCCGAGTTTTCCGGGTTTACAAGATTAAAGGATTTCACGATATATCCGGCATTCTCAAGGTAAGTGGCTGTACTTTCGTACAATTCCGATTTTGGATCGGTGATGATGAGGCTTTCCCCGCGGGCAACACACTGGAAGATCATGTTGCGTGCAAAGGCCCGGCTTTTCATGGAACCGCTGGCACCGTAAACGGCAATATTCCGGTTCATGCGGGTATCCTTCGGGAGACAAACGGCTTTTCCGTTCAGTTTTCCAAGAATGGTTCCCTTGTGTTTCTTGACATCATTCGTAAGCTCCAGTACCTGATGCATTTCCTCCAAAGTCATAAAACCGGAAGTCCCATAGGTTCCCTTTGTGGAATAATTCAGGTTCCGGCCCCGGTCTGTTATTTCCCCGTTTCGGTCAAATCCCATACGCATGAGAAGGAAGGTCAGGAGTCCAAAAGCTGCCAGACATAGAAAAATCCCATACAGATTGTACGGGAAAGCAGTCAGGGCATCCAGACAGGCGAGCGGGTGCGGGGAGGGGATCTGCGGGGCAGTTCCGTTTCCGGCAAAATTGCCGGCAGATTCCCAGGTCTGATAGTTGCGGATAAATTGAGCAACATAGCCTCCTGCATAGAGGGTGCAGAAGGTGATCGGAAGCATATAAATGAGCTTCCACCATTTACGGTTCATGTAAAAACCCCCTTTTGAATTTGCAAAGGTCAATACTGGAGAAATGGATTGTGGCAGTTAAGTATTTTTTCAGGATCGGAATCTGAAAATCGAAACAGATCAGGTTCCCGGATCTGCCGTATACATTTAAGCCGGTATTGAACCGGTTGATTCGCTGCATGTCAAAATCATAAGCAAGAAGGATGGGGTTCCCGGAAGCATCCGTGGCATCATGTTCCAGTGGAATTGAATCGCTGCGGCAGCCCAGATCGGACAGCAGGAGGTTGTCCAGCTTTTCCATGATCTCAGGGTGAACCAGCAGTTTTAAAAGCACTTCCCCTTCCGGAGTATTGGGAAGGTAATGGAAATGCTCGAAGGAGGTGTCCAGCATAAACAGGCTCTTTTTGTAGCCTCCTGTACTGGTAAACAGCCGGAAAGCCATTTCCATGTCGGTTCCGGTCATGATTGCCCGGATCTGTGGATGTCCGTTGTAAGGGTAGCCTTGCAGGTAATGCTGCAGGAAGGCGTTTAAGCGGACTTCCGTTCGATATTCCCATTTCAGGACTCCGTTTCCCGTGTTATAAAGGACATAGACACATTGCGGTGCCATCAGGATGCCCATGCTGCGGGAGTTCCTAATCTTCGTGGTCTCCGGGCCTAGTTCCTTAATTTCTCTGGAAGCGTAAAAAAGAGGAAGGCTTCGCATACCGATGGAACCAGCTTCGCGGTGATTACAGAAGATGTCAGGTTTTACATCCGGATAAAAGGGAATCCCGGCATGAAGGAGTGTCAGATACGTTTCGGCTTTCTGATGTAAGCGGATACGTCGGGATACTTCACTTCGGATGAGGTTCGTCTCGGTATTGCCGGTCAGATAGCACTGGAAGCGTAGCGGCGAGACAGATAACAGCATCTCTTTCGCAGCTTTTGTAAGACGGTAGCCTCTGAGAGCATCCCGGTAGTGGGTACGGATGAGGTGTTCCGCCTTCAAATCCGTAATGAGTTTTTCCGCATAGGAGGCACTTGGGATGAGTCTGTTTAGCTGGTCTGCGGGAAATTCCCCGCACATCCCTATCATTTCCAGTAAGCGGTATTTCGTAGTGTCAGGTCTTATCAAATAAGCATCACCTCAATTCAGTTCTTACCCATGCAAGCCTATACTTGGGTAAATCTCCGGTGGTTTGGAGATAAAAAAAGCAAGAAAACAAAGTTCCCTGCGGTGGTTCTTACCGATGTCGGATTTCTGCCTGAGAAGTCAGGAGATTTTCCGACATGCTTTCGTGATGATTTTTCTGGTTCTGCAGCCATTTCGGAAAGTCAGCTTTTTCCATAACCGATACCAGTGTACAGTCCTTTAAGCCAAGCTGTGTCGTGTAGTAGGAATCACAGAAAAAGCCGCTGTCATCTGTCAGAACATAAGTACAAAGTGTATCCAGAATCTGTTTAAACTCCAGATTGTCATAATCCCGGATACGTCTTTGAGGAAGTTCCCTGTCATATATTTGACTGAAACATATCACGCAGTCACGATAGAGGGGCAGGGCATTTTGTTTTACATACTCCCGAAGCATATAATTAAGCGGTTCATGGAGAAATGCAGTGTTTGTGTGGACTCTTCGTTTCGGAAGCAGTCCGGGAAGCGTAATGGTGAGAATCCCCTGCTGTTCTGCAATCCGCATTCCCTGTGCATCTGCCGCTTTGGGAAGATAAGCTGCTTGATTTGGGGAGAGAGCCGGACAGACAAGGTTACGCATCTGGCAGGCAATCCGCTCCGCCCGAAGAGCAGCACTGACGCTTAGTTCCTCAAAATTTTTATCATAATTCTGGATATCAGTGACCTTCAGAGCGTAAACGGTATTCGTCAGTTTTTGCAGCTCCCCTTCCAGTTTTTCAAGCCGCTGGTAAATGGTTGGTGTATTTTGCGTCATAATAACCTACTTTCTCATGTAGTAACTGACAGCACCGGATTCATTTACAAGGCAGTAAGCGGCTACATCATCAATGGTGATTTTGGCAGCCTGGCTTTCGGATTCTAAGACAATCAGGCGTTTGGAACCATTTGATGGGATACTTTCCATCACATGATTGATCAGAGCCTCCTGTTCTTCACCGATATAGATGATTTCGTATTGTTCATCTTGCGAAAAGAAATTGAGCTTGATTGGAAATTCGCCACTGGTGTGGTATACAATACCTTTCTTAAAATCCAGCAGTACCCAAAAGCATGTAATTATAGCATAGTCAGGATTCTCAGCAGACTGCTGGCTGTCACAAAGAAGGTCATGCTCTTTATCGTAAATGATGCGCCCTTGTTTGATGAGGCTGGTAATCAATGACTTGATAGACTGCTCATGTCGGGAGAAAAGTTGTAAAACCTGGTCATACTTCAGAGTATGGTAAGTGGTAATGAACCGTAAGAGCTTGGCTCCCTCTCCTTGATAGATTTCGTTCCTTGTTTTCATGATTGACTCCCTTCTATATATAATAGGAAACTTTATACATATGGCTGTACGTACAGGATACGTTTGGTATTGTAAGTATAGTGTACGTACAAAGTACATAGAACCTGCTGTCAGCGATTGAATTTACAGGTACAAAAAAAGCACCATCTATGGGTGCTGGAAATAAGGAAAACTATAAGCAATACCTATTGTAGCATGGGTAATTTTACGCTTCAATCGCAGAAGCAGGTCATTTCTGTGCCATTTTCACTGGTTGGCATAAAAAAAGCAGGAAACCATTTTGATTCCCTGCATGGTGTATTGTTGTGCTTTTGTGTAGTTCTAATGATTACTTGTCTTTATAAAATGCTTCGAAAGCTTGTGCGAAGAATTCGGCTGTACCATTGCCGTATTTTTCATCTATCATAGGTTTGATTTTTTCATTACGGTAATATTGAGCCTGTGCAACCATCAGACCGTGTTCTTTCTTTATCTGTGAAAGTTGTTTCATAAGAAAACCGTATTCGGAAACAAGTTCTCTTACTTCAGAAGAATCTGGTGAACATACTTTTTTAGCTGCTAATTTGTATAAAAGATTGTCAAATTGTTGGTTGTAACTTTCTGCAGCCTCTTTGCTAATAGGATTGTTGGCAACAGACAGGAATTGCTCTTTTCCTCCATACCACTCAACAACTTTAGCATAGCCTTTCTGCATTTCTTCTGATGAAACTGTCTTAATATAATGCTTTTTCCATTCTTCAATGCTTCCAAACTCTTTTACAGCAAGTTCTTTCATATTGTCAGGCATATGTTCAAACATAGTTTGGAACATTTCTTCAACTTCCGTTTTACTAAAAATCGCAAAATCCATTTTATTCTCTCCTTTCAGGATATCATCAATGCTGGCAATCAGATGTTCCATACGTTCTTTCTTTGCTACCAACATTTTTCTCTGCATTTGCAAGATCTGGTTCCTTTCAAGAGCAGGATTCTCCAGAACAGCTTTGATTTCTTTCAAAGGAATGTCAAACTCACGGAAAAACAGAATCTGCTGTAATATTTCCAATGCCCTATCGTCATAAAGCCGGTATCCCGCATCACTTTTTTGTGTTGGTTTTAAAAGCCCGATTTCATCGTAATAGTGAAGCGTGCGAACGCTGATACCTGTAAGTTCTGATATTTCTTTGACTGTCCTCATAGTTGCTGACCTCCTGTTCCTGATAAGATAACTGTACGCTATGACGTTCCGTGAGAGTCAATATATATTTTGCATTTTTTAGTATAACATTTTTATGATATTACGAAAAGCCGAGAAGATAGGCGATATGTATTACTCTGGAAAGAACTTGTTGAGCGTATCCAATGTCTCTTTTGCAGTAAATCCCCAAAGGATGGTACTGAGTGCTTCAATCGCAGCCCTGCGTTTCCGGTAATAGGTGCGGTAGGAAATATTGGTGATGTGGTGAGCCAGCTTATCCAATATCTCATCTGTATTTTTCATTTCCTGTGGAGAGAGAAAAGCGTAGTAGAGAATCCAGTAATACTGTTCCCCATGCTTGTGATTGTTCCGGAGGAGATCGATGGATGATTCCAAAAGCTTCAGCATCTGGTTGCTTCTGGCAATACTTTTTGCCCGTTGTTCGATGTCGCTTCCGGTAAGATCAGCCCCGGCAGCATAGATGGAGTCCAGAAATTTGTCGATGTCATTGTCGTATTGGAGCTTAAACTGGTGCTCCATCTGGTGTACGACTACCTTCAGGCTGTAGGTTGCATCCCGGTATCTGCGTAAAAACTGATAGGTGTCGTGAAAACGTGGATCTTCTTCGGGTGAAGGAAATCCCTGTGTATTGCGGTTTGCCATGTCTATTCCCCCCCTTTCAGTGCAGAAGGCTCTGCCACGGCAGGCATCTTTTGGGCAGACTCATCCCCCGGACTTACGGACAACTCAAACCGATAAGCGGCATTTCCGTAGGGACAGATAATATTTAGAGTAAATGTATTAAATATATCTTTGCAGGCTGATAATGGAGATAATATATAGCGGGTTTTGGAGCAGTGGCAACATGGAATCCCTTGTGAATCCAATAGTTCTGCGACTTTTTGCACGATAAATTTCATGTGTGAATCTGGAACGCAGGAATCATTTTTTGTAACGGTGATTTGTGAGTCTGTGACAGTTTCTGAAACGCTAACAGAAGCAGAATCCTCAATAGTGATTTCTTCAGGTACATGGAGTGGTAATTGCATCTTCATAGCGATCTCCTCCTTGTCAATCATAACGTCGCTGATATTAAACATCACGGACAGGTAATTGTTGAGATAAATTACGCTTCCGTGTTTTCCTGTAAATGAGATAAGTGTAATGTATTCTTTTTCCTCCAGTTTCTTCAAGAGTCGTGATACCGATGCCTTTGACAGACTCCACCTTTCACCCAGTTCATTAAAGCTGGTAAGGGGATTTCCGGTATTATCCCGGTAATAGACAATGGGACCGGAATCAGATCCCAGGACAGAGGAATCGTTGTAAACTGCATGAATCCACAGATCCAGAATAACATCCATTTCCGAGCATTTTCCAATGCCAATTAGTTCGTGAACTTTGGCAATCGGGAAAAAGAAAAACCCTGTATCTTTTTTACAGGGATAGTTGTATTCCAATACGGTATTGTCTTTGGGCCAGTCTGATATTTTGAATTTGACCAGGCGGTTTTTGCCGAGAAGAGAGTAGGTAATGTAATTCTGCTCTTCAAAAAATCGAAGGATGGACAACGCTTGATGTTGGAAACGGCAGCGAAACCATTCCTGAAGATCTGTGACTGTGCAGATCCACTCTCCTGGACCAATGGTATAGGTAATGTGTTCCATCCGGCGGTAGGATGTGCGGTAATTTGCATAGGAGCATAATACCAGATAATAAAAAAGAAAAGAGCCCCCGGTAGTTCGGATGCTCTTGGTAGTGATTAAAGTTTGTATGAAGTCACGGTAAATGCGACAGCGTGGAAATTCCACGATTTGTTTGAGTTCTAATTTGTAATTCATGGTGATCTTCCTTTCAAAGTATATTTAATTGTAATCGGACTTTTCATAGTGTTGGTATCAAGAAGAAGCCGATGGAAGTATAGCAAGTAGTCGTGTCACTCATTGCATTTTTATTGCATTATTTTATTTTTTTCGTTGCAATCTTGAAACATCATTTCCGTTGCAAGATTTACATAAACTTCCCCGGCAAAGTTATCATCTTGTTTTTCCTCATAAAATTGTAAGCATTGTTCCAAACTGGTTTTAATATCTTCATAGTCATAAAACATATCGCATTTTCTCAAAATATCATAGTAATCTTTTCCTTTTTTATACTTTGAAGCATTCTTCAATGCCAAACCATAGTACTTTAAGCCATTATCGTCTTTATCCAAATGGTTTTGCAGTGTAGCCATTAGGGAATATGTCATACTAAAAAGTTTATGAGAAGGTTGGGCTGACCCGGATGTATTTTTTAAATACTTTACGATTTCTTGCGTTATAGCATAAGATTTATCCACATCTCCTGTGTGATAAAAACAGTATGCATGATAATATTTTATGAGCATTCTACTTCCTGCATATTTAGGAGAACTATCAATGGTGTCTAGTACTTCTAATGCCTTATGATATTCCCAAAGCAGAAAGAAAGTATTTATTTGATAATTTTGAATAAAGGCTCGTTCTATAGAGGTCAATACGCTTGCAAACTCATCTATTATTTTCTGGGCAACATTTAGAGCATATTGTATTTCATTTATTCTTCGATATTGATAAAGCAATAAAAAACAGATTCTCTTATGCTCCATAATATGTGTCGGCAAAAACTTATAAAGAATATCCAAGCGTTTTAGTATAGTTATGTGAACGGAACTATCTGTACATTGCTTATATTGAATTTTATAGTACTGAATTAATGTTTCTATCCAACTTTTCTTTTTTTCGTATGGAATATTGTCGAAAACACTTTCATATACATCATGGGAAATAAATTTATAATTTAAATTGGCTGGAATGCATTTTTGAATAAGGCCATGAATATCATTCATCTGACTTATATAAGCCGAGGCAGCATCATATTGAAAGCCATCGTGTGCTTCCAAAGCATCACACGTGAACTGCTCACCTATAACGGATGCCATTTGGAGTAAAGTTTCTGCGTTTGGAATATCTTTATATATTTTGTCTATAAGTTCGTTGATATATTTTGAAAGGGCCTGCGGGGAGATACCTTTTTCATCATTACCAACCAAATTATTTAGAAGTATTAATCGCCGCAACAAATTAAAATTATGATTTGTAAGCTTAATAACCTGATCATAATCATCTCTTTTCAAGCTGGGAAAATTTTCCACCAAATAATCATAAAATACTTCTTTCTCAACAATAAAATTAGTAAATTTATAATGAAGTGGTATTTTTCCGGCATCCCACAGCATATTAAAGTTCCTGCAATTTCCAAGCTCTTCTTTTTCTATGTCGAAAATCAATATAACAGCTTTCCACTCTGCGGAAAGAATTTTATTTATTGTAGTACTGAAAATAGGTGTAGGAATACTTTCTATAGAATCAATTATATAATAGCATTCTTGTGTATTATTCCAGCTTTTATCATCATCTATTTTGTCTGAGGAAAAATATCGATAGGGTTGATAGTTTGATAAAGCAAATTCTGTTTTCCCTGTTCCTCTTTCATTACATATAATTTCTATTTTCATACTATATTAACCTTCACTGTTTAAAAAAAATTTTTTTATACTATTAATTAACTCGATAATTGTAATATCCTTTTTCCAGTCTGTCGTTAATGAAGAGAAGGGCTGCCACGAAAATACAATATAATTGTTACACGTCCATGTAATCATCGCAACAGGAGGGGGTTCCATTTTTTCTTCGTACAACAAAAGACATGGTAAATTTGAAAATGCTTCCGGTACTAAAAAAAATAATGTTTCATTATCATTTTTCATAATACTTATATGATCCCCACAACATTCTGCCTGAATTCCTTTTTCTATTATCTTGTTTTTAACTTCCTGCAGTAAATAATCTCTGAACTTTTTAATATTATCAAGGTAATAATCTTCGTTTAGAGAATTTCTGTATTTGGATTTTAATAGTGCAATCGTCTTTTCCACACTTTCATGCTTATAAAATCCAATAAAAGAAGGAATGTCTTCAAGAAATCCTTCTTCATCCAAAACAATGGGAATTAAAAAATCAGAAGCAAAAAAAGTTGCCATAAGACGTTCTTTAATTGCAGTAAATTCTAAATTTGTCCAGACTTTCTGACGATAATATTTGGACAAAAAACATATTACATATTTACTTTTTTTGGAATATAACTCTCTTAAATAGTTATATAAATCTTTACCACACAGTTCACCTTGGTAATCATTATCAAAAAAAATACTAAATCCTTGTAATCCCGCTTTTATTTGTTCTACTAAAGCTCGATCTTCTCCTGCAAAGGAAAAAGCAAAATCATATTGTGTATTCATATGTCCTCTCATAAACCGTTAAAGGATAATTCTATATTATCCTTTATTGACTGATATTAGATTACGGGGATGCTTATGCGTAAGAATATCTTTTTGTTTTGCGTTAGATACATGAGTATATATTTCTGTTGTACTAATGGAGCTGTGTCCAAGTATTCTTTGTATATATCGTATATCTACATCTTGCTCTAATAGCAGAGTGGCAAAAGAGTGGCGAAACATATGTGGAGTGATATGCTGGTTGATATTCGCAAGATTAACATATTTATTTATCATGAAACGAACAGACTGATCAGATAGTTTATGTTGCAGTTTATTTACAAAGAAATATCCACATGTATCAATAGCATCTTGAAAAGTATTTTGATACAAGCTCATGGCAGAAATGACGTCGGCGTTTTCAATTTGTATAATTCTTTCCTTTGCCCCTTTTCCATAAATTCGTATACTATGACCTTCCAGATCTATATCTGAAGGCCTTAAGGAGCATAATTCGGATATTCGCATGCCTGAGGCAAATAATAGTTCAATAACAGCAATATCGCGAATGCAGCAGTTGAGTTGATACTCTGTTTTAGCCTGTTCTCTTTGAGAATAAAGAGTAGATAAAAATATTTGGATGGAGTGAAAGGGTATTGTCCTTGGTAAGAGCTTGGCTTCCCGAAAATGAACATCCAGTTTTAAAAATGGATTTTCAGAAAGTAGTTCTTGATATTCTAAGTAATGAAAAAATCCTCTTAGACTTGCAATTTTGCGCTTAACAGTTTTAGGTCTATATTGATTATGTAAACTTGTTATATATTTATCTAATATATCTTTGGATAGACAAAATGGTAATTCGGAAGAAAAAGAGCTATATTGTCTGAGATCGGTATGATAGGCTTTTACTGTTTTGAAATTGAGTCGCTTTCTTTGTTTACAGTATTCAATGTAATCAGAAATGTAATTGTTAAAGATGTTCATAAGTATGCTCCTTAGTTTTTATTTAATTATGAGATAAAATGTATTTTATATTTTTGCAGAAATGGAATAAAGTATTGAAAGAGAAATAGATGTTTATAATAGTGCTGATCAACATAATATCACTGCAATAAAATTATTTAATAGGTTGCCACTTGAAAATAGAATAAAATATTACGAAATATAAGGATATATGATATAATAAAATTGAGAATTGTATAAGATATATCTGAAAATGTAACATTTTGTATCGAATAGGAGAATACAGAACCAGTTATCAAGAAGAAAAAGATCAGTTTATGCTTTATCTTACTAAATTAAGTAAAGAAAATGTAATTTTTATGCAATTGGTAATGAAAGTAGTAGATAAAGTGGATTATGATTCACTTGAATTAATACTAATGACTTTTCTCTTTAATGTAAAAGGTAGATTAAAAGATTAAATACAAAATATGAGGAGGATGTTTATAATGCAAAACATGAGAAGAACAAATTTATTAATGTCGGTATTACTGGCAGGAAGCATTATTGCTGTCGGCACGGATGGAACAACTCTGGCTTCAATCCTCGGCAATAATGATGCCATCATTGGTAGTATCGTGGATGCAGCTGAGGCACAGGAGCTGACGGCAACAGGTATTATTACATATCTGCAGAATGATGCTGGCAATCCGGCGCCTGTCCTCCTGGCAAATGCTGATGGAACATATACATTGGCGATGTATAAGGGAACAATGGTAAACTTTGGTGTAACGAACTTACTGGCAACTGCTGGTGGTGTACCAATGCCATTGCAGACAAGTGCATATGCAGCATTCGCGCCGGCAGGTGATGGGCAGGGTATTGTCGTTGCAGCCACAGAGGTTGGTGCAGAAGTGATCCAGTTCCAGAATGTTGTAAATGGTGTTCCAACAGGTAATGTCATCACTGTTGCGTTAAATGTCGTTGATGCAGCTGGTACAGCAGCTACAGCTCCTGCAGCTTCCACTCAGGTCGCTACATCCGCTTATTCCTATGCTGATGACCACAAGATCGTATCTACCGATGGCATGCTTGAGCTGAACCTTGATGGTATGACTTGGCATTCTTCCACAACACATAAGGCGCCTAAGATCTATTATGCAGCTGATGGGGTATTAACTGTAGAGTGCTATCAGGGACAGGGAGTTAAAATTCCTGCAGTAAGTCACTTAGATGGTTATTATGCTGAACGTGCATTAAACAGTGGATGTATTGGCGTTGGTGCAGCAGCTCGAGGGATAAAAGGCACAGAAATAAAGCAGTATACAGTTCATAAGAATGGCACTGGTTATAGTAACCAGGAAGGCTTCAATCCTTCCACCCAGTTGCCTATCCGCGTTGTAACGCTTGGTGGTCTCTACTCTGATGGCGGTATGGACACAGACCCTACTGATCATGGCGCTATCAGTTTATCAAAATAATCAAATAATGGTTATGAGAGGACATGTCGTTTTATGATAAAACTAACTTGAACAATTCATTATTAGTCATGAGTTCACCTCCTTGTCGTGATAGGAATGTTAATGTATAACTCTAGATGCGAACGCACTGGAGTTACGACTACAACCTAACTTTTTGCATATTGCATAACAAATTAAAATTAAATACAAGTATTGACAGAAAATTTATTTTTTATGTAAGGAAGTGATTTATAAAATGAAACAAATTAAAAGAATAACTGCTATGTTAATGACAATGATGTTGATATTTACATCATCTGGTGTTACCTCGTTAGCAGCTAATGAATCAAGCTCAGGTGCTACAAATCCTAATCAGAAGGGTAACTCATGCGTTCCGCACAAAATTTAGCGGAAAATTTTGCGCTACACGCATTCGTTGGTAAGGGCATTTCCAGCTAGTGTGCTTTGGCACACTAGCTATACAACACATAAAATCATGTTTGTAATTTGCTTGTAATGATAAAAACATGGATTTGCAAAAGGTCTGGAATATGCTCCTTTTCGTTGAATTTACTGGATTTCTGAGTATGCTGTAAATCGGCGCTATAGGTTCGATTCCGGTCGCCGGCATGACTTTTTTAGAGAGGAACTGTAGAGATACAGTTCCTTTTTGGGTTTTAATATCTAGTTCCATTCTTCTGCTAAGAGAAAATCACGGATATTTCGGTGTTTGATACCATTTCTGCTCATATCGAACTCATCGAGTGATACTACATATTTGGGGAAATTATCACGGATATTGTTATAAGCTCCAAATTCCCGATTAACTGTTTCTTCAGAAGCAAGAAGGTATGAAACCTGTACATACAGCTTATCACCCTGCTTGTCACAAACAAAATCTATTTCTTTATCACCTGTCCTTCCGACGGTCACCTTATATCCCCGGCGTAGTAGTTCCAGATAAACGATATTTTCCAAAATCAGATTTATGTCACGCATATTTCCACCAAAAACCGCCTCACGAATGCCATGGTCGGCAATATAATATTTCTCATTGGAAGCGAGAATCTGCTTACCCTGCAAATCCTCACGCTTCACCTGATAGAACAGATAGGCATCACAGCAGTATTTGATATAATTCAGAATGGTTTCAGGTGCCACTGTCCGCTGTTCATTTTTCAGAAACCTGGATAGAGAAGTCGCAGAGAATGTAGTTCCTACATTGGTGATCACATAGGAGATAATCCGTTCCAATAGATCAACATCGCGAATTTTATTCCTTTTGACAATGTCCTTGAGCTGAACAGAGTTAAAGAGGTCATGCAGGTATTGCTTTGACGGTGCATCGGCATAACGGATGTTTGAAAGATAAGGCATGCCACCGGCAAGCAGATACTTCTGAAAACACTGTTGGACCGACTCATTTGGTGCAATGGTGCGGTACAAATCCATAAACTCCGCGAAGGAAAAGGGATAAATCACAAACTCAACATATCGTCCACCCAGATAGGTTGCAAGTTCACCGGAAAGCAGCCGGGCATTAGAACCAGTAATATAGATGTCACAGTCCAGTGAGATGCGCAGGGAATTTATACACTTTTCCCAGTCCTCAACTTCTTGAATTTCATCAAAGAACAAGTAGACCTTACCTTCAATTCCGGCAGCTCTCTTCTTTATCTCGTCATGAAGAGAACTGGCAGTCTGCAAATGAGTATAACTCATATCTTCAAAATTGATGGAGATAATCTGATCTGGAGTAACTCCTGTTTCTTTCAGCTCCTGCTGAATCAATTCCAGCATGACTGACTTTCCGCAGCGTCGAATGCCGGTCATGACCTTTATAAGGTCAGATCCGATAAACGGACGAATGCGACTCATATACATTTCACGTTTGATCATAAGTTTCGTAGCCTCCATTCT
>ERZ859967.901-NODE-901-length-14976-cov-25.812144_pt1 | contig 14976 bp, 27 predicted proteins | sample MGYA00510115_ERZ859967 | MGnify/ENA primary metagenome ERZ859967 (study PRJEB30046, sample SAMN00715171) | human gut metagenome | study: EMG produced TPA metagenomics assembly of the A metagenome-wide association study of gut microbiota in type 2...
AGGGGTCGCTCCTGAAAAGCACGCAAAAGGGGTCGCTCCTGAAAAGCACGCAAAAAACATTGCAACGAAACAAACAGTATATTGAAAGATGAAGCAGCCAAAAGTAAAGGAGCCGGTACGCCTCCGGTCGAAACCGCTCAAGGACGGAAGCGAATCGCTGTACCTGGATATTTATTGGAACGGGATTCGGCAATATGAATTTTTGAAATTGTACCTTATTCCAGAGACCACGAAGGAAGCGAAAGCCCGAAACAAGGAAACGCTTGCTATTGCCACGACGTTGAAATCCGAACGGATTGTAGCTTTGCAGCGTGGAGAATACAACTTTTCGACGGCCGACACGAAAATAAAGCTCCTCGATTACATCGAACAGGAGCGGCAAGGATACATAGACAGAGGTTCAAAGAGCTACGCCCAAAATTTAGGTTCTTTGTATTCGCATCTCAAAGCCTTTGCAGGTCCTAACAAGAAACTCGCCTCCGTAGATAAAAGATTCATTCAGAATTTTATAGATTATCTCGATCGCTGCGGAATACGCGGGTCAAGTTCTTCCGTTATTCTGGCGCGTTTAGGCAATATCTTAAATCGGGCAGTCAGATCCGGGCTGATCGACAAGAATCCCGCCGCAATGCTGGACAAGGAGGACAGACCCAAGTTAGACGTAAGAGAGCGGGAATATCTTACAATAGACGAGTTGCGGCAGTTGGAAGCCACTGCCATTGCCAATCCCCGTTATGCCGTCGTCGCAAACGCTTTTCTTTTCGCCTGCTTCACGGGGCTGCGGTATTCCGACATTTCCCAGCTACGATGGGGACATATCGTCGAATCCCCGGACGGAGATTATGAAATACACCTCCAACAACAGAAGACACAATCCCGCATAGTGGTCCCGCTGTCCGAAAATGCGATGCGCTTTCTGCCTTCAGGACGAAATACGGCATTCGATAAGGTTTTCAAACGGCTAAACTCCAATGCACAGATGAATGTAAAACTCAAAAAATTGGTTGAAGCTGCCGGGATATGTAAGCCGATTTCCTTTCACTGCGCCCGCCACACTTACGCGACGATGTTGCTGACATACGGGGCAGACCTTTATACCGTTTCCAAATTGCTCGGTCACTCGAATATCGCCACGACCCAGATATACGCCAAACTGGTAGATCAAAAACGCCGGGAAGCAGTAGAATTGATCCCGGCGCTGTAAAAATATTTGGATGTTTCGGAGGTAAACCTATCTTTGCATTGTCTTTCAATGTCTGTAAATTCGTTCCGACCGCCCCCGGCCTGTCATCAGATGATGAGCCGGGGGATTTTTAATTGTTACGGGTCTTTGGATCACGCGGCAGACATTCTCCATAGCTTCGGTTTCAATATCTACTATCCTCACGAAAATCATATTTGGATTCCAATACGGCTTTGGACATAAGAGCATTTTCCGTGATCGTAGCTAAAGCAAAGCAAATTCCGGAAAATAGGGCTACCACAGGCAGTGCTATCAAGAAATATACTATTGAAAAACCGAATAGCCCGCCCCCAGCAAACATAGCAAGCCCCAAGACAAATACGACACAAAATATTACTATGTTTACCCAGCCTAACGCCCGAAGCGTCCGAATACCGCTGCCGCGATAATCCACAGAAATATCAGGCCGCTTATGCTGATAATTGGCAGGTCTTGAGGATGCAGGTGCAGGTGTAGATGTAGACATGGAAGGTGATTGTGGATTGTTTTGCATTGCCATTTGCTGTTTCTGTTCTCTTTGTTGCTTCAATCGCTTGCTGTTTTTTTTTGTATCTGCATAGCGATAATCAAGCCGACTATTCCCGCAACAATTATTACAGGAATCACCAAAGGAAATCCCTCGCCCGCTTGAGGAGGGGGACAAGAATAAGATTGTAAAAAATGCATCATACTACTTTGAATTTAATTTAAGTTGTCAATTTTTTTATCCCCTGCAATAAGGTAGCCGATAAGAGCAAATACCGCAAATAATAATCCAAGTACAGCCGCAGTAGTAGTGTCCCGTCCTTGGCTTTTGGCTAAAAAATAGCATCCTGCTGCACATGCAGCCCAATAAATTAATGTAAGCATAAAATATAAATATGTTTATTGGTAATAAATTATTTTGCATTTCAAAAATATAAAAAATCCCCCACCCCCACAAATTTTTTACAATTTTTTTTCGTAACGTAATATTTTAATAGCTTTTATAGTCGTCTATGACAACAACTTACAGATTTATATATGTAAAAATAATCCCCGGAATAATCCGGGGATTATTATACAACATTCAATACTTGGCAAATTTTATTGTTTTTCCTTTGAATCGGGTCGCTTGAATCCGATCGGCTGGCCGACCTTGCGAGCCTGCGGCACCTTGATCGATAGCGCCGCGATAGCCTGATAAATGTTGTCAAGCTCTTTGCGCATATCTTCCGAAAGATCGTTTACCGCTTCGGCATTGTCTTCGTCAGCTCGTTCCAACAATGCCAGCTTTGCCCGGATTTCGGACAGTTCCGCCGTTATCTGCGTCGTCGTGGTAATGTAGTTCCGCATCGCCACGAAAGCCCGCATAATGGCGATATTTACTTGTATGGCTGTTCCACTACGTAAAACACTGTTTTGCAGCGAATTGTTTATAGGCGAATATTTCTTTGAGGTGTAAAACGCAAAGAAAACTAAGAAATAATTTGGAGGAGAATTGTTTTTTTATTTACTTTGAGGCGTAAAACGCAAAGAAAACTAAAAAATAGTATGGAAACAGCAAAAGAATTGAAATTCGGAGAATACAAGATGCGCAAGGATTACATCGGAACGCTGGAGGCGATAGAGTTGGGCGAAACGGTAATCCTCCCGGTAGAAGTACGAGATTACTATTCAATCCAATCAGCGGCTTCCAGATGCAAGAGGGACAAAAAAATGAAATTTTTGCTCCGCATGAATTGGGATGAGGGGTATATGGAAATCGAGCGTGTCAAGTGGAGGGCTCTGGACGGACAGCCCAGAAATGGACGCCCCGTCGGACGACCGTTGAGCCGTCCCCAATAGCGAATCAATCGAGCACCTATCCGCGCCCAACGTTCTTTCATTAGAGTAAGGTTAAGAGTTGAAATTAGTTGAGTTTGCCATTTCCGGGCGCGGATTTTCAAAGTCCGTATCGGGTTGAATGTCCCGGTGCGGGCACCAAAGGACGGCACGGAAGCCGTAGGGGTCCTAACCTGCCATAAACCCCGGCCGCAAGGTAGAAAGGTTTGAACGAATAAGCGGTTCATTGAAATACGAGAACCATCCGAAGGGATGTAAAACCCGGCGAGCGACTTGGCGCAGAAGGGCGGATATTAGGCCGATCAATACCAAAAAGCAGGCGACGATCCGGAGCAATTCGGGGAGCCGGTAGCGATATACCCTGCGATTCAGTCGTGGTCTTCGATGACGACAGGGTGCAAATTTTAATCAAAACAATTTACGTGCAATGTCAAACAAAGTATTTACCCCAGAGAACATTACCAAATTAAAACAGAACGAGGTCTTTGTATTCGGCAGTAATAAGGCCGGTAACCACGTTGGCGGCGCAGCTCGTGTCGCGGTCGAGAAGTTCGGCGCGATCATGGGGCACGGCGAGGGCTTACAGGGCCAGTCCTACGCTATCCCTACGCTCGATGAACAGATGGACAAGGTGTCTACCGAGGAATTGACGCGATCGGTACGGAGATTCGCAGACTATACACGGCACAATACCGATAAGGTTTTCTATGTAACCAAGATCGGATGCGGCATCGCTGGATTCTCGGTCGAAGAGATTGTGGAAGTATTCAAAAGCGTCTCGTTCGGCGATAACGTGGTGCTTCCGCAAGAGTTCGGCGAAGAAAAACATATCGATGGATTTAAAGGGTTCGATGCAGATATGACCTGCCTGGGCTTCAAATTCGAGGAGGGCAAGACTTACGAAGAGGATGTTGAGTTGAAAGTTTGTAATCGAGGCTTTCATTTCTGCGAATCACCGTTCTCTGTCCTTAACTATCGTGATATGCTGGATGATGAATGCAAGTTCATCCCTGTGCATCATGTAACAGCTTTGGGGCGATGTCATTCCGATTCGGATAAAACGGCGACGACAAAGATTCACATCGGGGCAAAACTCGATTTCAAAGGATTCATTAAAGCAGGTATAGATTTCATTTACGAGAAGTGCATCAAAGAGGATCCGACCGACAATGTTAATTCGGGCAACGACGCACAGATCGGCTCCTCGGGCTACGGCGCAAAGATCGGCTCCTCGGGCTACGGCGCACAGATCGGCTCCTCGGGCTACGGCGCACAGATCGGCTCCTCGGGCGACGGCGCAAAGATCGGCTCCTCGGGCTACCTCGCAAAGATCGGCTCCTCGGGCTACGGCGCAAAGATCGGCTCCTCGGGCGACCTCGCACAGATCGGCTCCTCGGGCGACCTCGCAAAGATCGAAAGCGAAGGTAACAATGCTGTTGTAGCAGCCATAGGTATAGATTCAAAAATAAAGGCAAAGAAAGGTAGCTGGATTACCCTCGCTGAATATGGCGAGGATCTGAAACCAGTGTGCGTAAGGTCTGCACAGATCGATGGGAAATCGCTCAAGGAGGATGTTTTCTATCAACTGAAAGGCGGCGAGTTTGTCGAAGCAGCAGAATAACAGCAAATATCATCCACAAGTAAATCTTTACCAACATGCAAACCTTCTTTTCCGAAAGCACAGTCAAAAGTCTGTGGGGCACGCTTGCGGGCCGCCTCTGGCGTGCGTGGTACCGCCTCAAGAACAAGGTGCGCCGGACAATCGACAAGTCCCGCCGCCGGGCACATAAACTCCAAAACCAACCCCGTGTCTATCGGGTCGAAATTCGGTAAGAGTATGGCACACTTAATTACACTCGTAGTAGTTTCCGTTCCTGTTTGCCTGGTGTTCGGCTGGGCGCTGTCCGGTCCCCGGCGTATGCGGATCACCCGCTATCTGTTGAATGAAATTTTCGAACAGCGATGAATACTTCCTACCACGTCACCGACACGGCTCAAATGCCGCCATCCACTCGGAAAGAACCCTCGGAAGAGTATTACTTCTTCGAGAGCACCCGTTTCAACCGGCCGCAAACGACAATTCATCTGACCGATCAGGAGATTCGGACTTTCGCCAAACGCATCGCCGATTACATCACCCGAATGACATTTTCGGGTCCTATGGAATCTTTCGACTTTCAGATAGAATATCACGGCGTTGCGGTGCAAGGACGCTATACGGTGGAAACCGAGCGGCAGGGCGCGGTGCATTCGATGGGAATGACGGAATGGATCGACGTCCCGATACGGGAGGAAACGAGCATAGCGAGCGCCTGGTGTACGGCCACGGACGAGGAGGTTCCCCGGGTGCTGGAGAAACTGAATGAACTTTTAAAATAGCTGACATGAAAACGAGAATCGAGATTTACGAAATCGCTGATCCGAATCATATCGTATCTGACGGGGAATGGTCCCGAAAACTTTCGGCTGCCGACATACGCAATCATATCAATTATATGATGCGGCCTTTCGATCCCCGGAAATATTCCTCTCGCGTAGTATATATCAATCAAAAACAGTAAATATTATGGAACAACAAGCAACGGGATTGACGCTGTTCAACCGTCAAATTACCAGCGAACGCACCCAGAATTATCTGACGAGCGTCCTGGGAGCCAAGAAAGACAGCTTCGTAAGCAACCTCACGGCACTCGTCGCCAACAACAAGGCATTGCAGGAGTGCGAGCCTATGGGCGTGATGTTCGCCGCGATCAAGGCTACGGCCCTCGACCTGCCTCTCGATCCCAACCTGGGTTTCGCCTATGTCATCCCCTACAAAAACAACCGGGAGGGGCGCACCGACGCCCAGTTCCAGATCGGGGCGAAGGGATTTATCCAGCTGGCCATCCGCAGCGGGCAGTTCAAAACACTGAATGTTTCGGAGGTCAAGGAGGGCGAGATCGTGGATGAAAACCTCATCACGGGTGAAATCACGTTCAAAAAGGCCGAGAATCGGGACGCTCTCCGCACGATCGGATATGTGGGTTATTTCAAACTGACTAATGGCTTCGAGAAGATGCTTTATATGAGCTGCGAGAAGCTCGAAGCACACGCGAGCCGGTACAGCCAAACCTATGGATCAAAGAAGGACTACATCCGGGCCGGTAGTAAATGGACTACGGATTTCGATGCGATGGCGCGTAAGACCGTGCTGAAACAGTTACTGTCGAAATTCGCCCCGATGTCCGTAGAGATGCAGGACGCTGCGAAATTCGATCAGGGCGTGCTGGGCGAAAACAACTCGGTACGTTACATCGATAATGAGGAAACGGCGGCAATTCCCGAAAGCGTGGACAAAGCGACGCTTACGAGCCGCGAAGCGATCAGTGAAGCGTTTATCGGCGGTCAGATCACCGAACAGGAGGCCGACGACCTGATGCAGAAGATCGGGATTACGAAAAACGCGGTCGAGGATGCGACGGTCGAGGCCGAAGTTAATCTGTTCGACACCAAAAGCGCGAAGCGATGACCGATTCCCGCTATTTCGAACAAGGAACTCCGGAATGGTATGAAGCGCGTCTGCATCGATTCACTTCCTCCGAAGTGCATAAGCTGATTCCCGGAGCACGGGCACGGCCCGGAGAACTGACCAAGACGGCCGTCGCTTATGTATTCGACAAGATCGCCGATCGCATCACTGCCGGGGGTTGTTTGGAATACCGGGAACTCAACACCAGAGAAATAGAATGGGGACGCGAGCACGAAGAGACGGCACGGCTGGCCTATTCGACGATTATGAGCGTCGATGTCCAGACCTGCGGATTCTTCGTCTGCGAGGATTTGCCCTCTTTCGGCGGAAGTCCTGACGGGTTGGTCGGGGAAGACGGTTTCATCGAAATAAAATGCCCCTACAATTCGTCCGTACACGCCCGGTATCTGGCTATGGCTACCCCGGACGATCTGCGACGCGAGAAGCCCGAATATTACGCCCAGATACAAGGTAACTACCTTGCGACGGGACGACGATGGTGCGACTTCGTAAGCTATGATCCCCGGTGCGCTAACCCGCTGCTGGCCGTCAAGATTCTCCGCATCCCGCGAGATGAGGAGTACATCGGTCGCATCCGGGAGGCAGTGCTGGCAGCCGTGAAATACAAACAGGAGATAACGTCCAGAATGGCGCTCCTGGCACGGCAACAGCGGGCATCCATTCCCTAAACAATATCCCAAGCATGACGACAAGAAAGACATATCCCCCATGGTCGGAAAAGGAATTGGAAACATTGAAAGAACTCTATCCTGATAACGACAACGAATATATAGGTCGCTTGTTGAATCGCACTCCGGGGAGCGTAAAGATACGCGCCGTATGGAATGGCTACCGCAAATCCTATGAGTTTATACAACGCCGAAGAATGACGACGGATAACAAACCCCGCAAAATGGTCGGATGTATTCCGAACCCCTTGCCGGTTATTGAACGGTTATTGAAACAACACGGTTACAAAAAATAAAAACAAGCATGACAATATGGTATGGCCAGAATCAGAACCATAAAACCACAATTTTGGGATGATCTGAAGATCGGCCGCTTATCGCGCGATGCCAGGCTGCTTTACATCGGACTTTGGAATTTTGCCGATGATTTGGGCGTAGTAATAGCCGACCCCGTTTGGCTGAAGTCTAAAATATTCCCTTACGACAAAATACAACTCCAGCAATTCGAAGGCTGGTTGAAGATGCTCGAAGAAACCGGATTTATTAGTCTGCTTTCCGTTAAGTCGGAAAGATTCTATTATCTGCCAACCTTTTCCCGTCATCAAGTAATCAACAGACCTAATCTGGAAGATGTAAATGTACGTAAAGAATTGTTAGACAGTGCATTAAATGAAATCACGGAACGATCAGTGAACGATCACGGAACGATCACTGAACGATCAGTGACTATAAAAGGAGAGGATAAGGAGTATATTACTACCAGTACTTCTACTGACGTAGAAGATACTGGAGTATATGTGAGAGATAATATTATTTCTTACCCGGTAGAAGACTATAACGCAGGTGCGCGCGAGGAAACTGACAGTCCCGAATCCGATCTTCCTAAACGCAAATCCCGTAAGACGCTCCGCAAGGATGATGCAGGGATTGAAGAAGCTCGGATATTGACGTGGCGCGATGATTTTGAGATTTACAAAAACGAGTTACGCAAGGCCTATAAGACGCTCCTACAGGATGACGCTTGGATTTCGACGCAACAACGTTTCAACCCGAATCTCAACATTGCCCTCTCGCTCGAAAAGGCTTGCGTAAACTTCTGGGCAACGGAAGCCGGATGGCAGCATAAGCGAAAGCAGCGCACAAAGACTATCAACTGGAGGCAAACGCTCACAAATTCGATCAACAGCCCGCAAAACAAAGTTTACAATGACAACGGAATTAGCAAAAAAACCGCCAACAACGGCGTTAGCGAAGATTTCAAACGTGGAGTTCTTGAAACGCTACTCAGTGGCGGCAATACAGAGTAGCTGCCGCCGTATGCAGTCGGCCGTGGCTTGTGCCGAATCCCAAATGCCGGTGTTATCTGTATTGCGAGCGACATACGGCGAAAAATGGACGGCTGCATATCTGGTACTTTGGATCGTCAATGTACAGGAGTTTTTCAATATTTCGGCAAAGATGAACGATGCGCAGGTAACGGAAACGGCCTACATGATTTTGGATGACTTCTGGGCGTTGAACCTTGCCGATGTAAACCTGGTATTTACCAATGCCAAACGAGGGCAATACGGACAACTGTACGGACGAATAGACGGATCGATCATATACGGTTGGTTTCAGACATATTTCGAGGATCGATGCAATGCCTGCGAGAACCGCACGATACGGCAAGCCGAGGCTATGAGTAGCGATCACCCGGTAACGGACGCCAAAGCTGCGGAGTTTATCCGGCAATTGGTCGAAAAAAGAAAACGATCGAAATATCGGCGAGATGAAACACCTTGAATCGAACATCCAACGCGCTTTTGTACGTTGGTTCCGGCTTCAATACCCCGAGTATGCTTTGAATTTGACGAGCGTGCCCAATGGCGGATTGCGAAGTAAAACCGAGGCGGCCATCATGAAAGCTGAAGGAATGACGGCTGGAGCGGCGGATTTACTGTTACTTGTTCCCCGAGATGGGTTTGGTGTACTGGGACTGGAATTTAAGACCCAAGTAAAAGGAAGTCGTCAGACCCCAGCACAAAAACAATGGCAGAAATCTTTTGAACAGGTTGGAAACAAGTATGTACTTGTTCGCACACTGAATGAAGCTATAACGGCAGTTCAAAATTATTTGGATAAATGACAAAACGACAATTTTATCACTGGCTTCATTCTGCCGAGTGGTTCACTATGGGTAAAACGCATTGATTATATGACCAACCTTTCTTACCGCCAGGCAATGTTGATTAAACATACGGCCTGGATGAACACTCGCTTGTTCGCGCGGGGTCCTCGGCCGGAAGACGAGCGGTACGTGCCGCTCGCGGTGCGGATGCTTACGCTGGTCGGCTGCTTGAACTACGCGATGCTCGACCTTGAGTCCGAACTCACGGCATCCGGCTTGTTCCACCATGAAACCAAACGCCGCTATACGCAGGCTCAGACTTTGGTCTCGCAGGCTCACGGCGTCGCGTGGTCGATGCTTCGCAAGATCGACGACCGAGCCGCCCGGCAGTACAACGACAAGACGGACGAGGCGTATCGGACCATCAGCGGCTGTATCCTGTTGGAGGCTCCTCAAAGGTCTTACAACATCGTGCTGTCGCTGTGTAGGATCATCAGCTCTCTCAACGGTCGGATTTCGGGCCGCTACGACTTCAACCCGGCCAAACCTCTTGTACGCATCCCGGCTCTGTTGGAGTGTATCGGGATCGAGGATTGTAAAATAGACGGAATCATCGAATTGAATTTAATAGATTAACGAAAATGAAAAAATACACACAGGCAGATTTCGACGCCTTCGAGGTGATCGACGGAATCAAACAATGCCCCTCGGGGGATTACAGTGATATACAAACATTCGGCGAGCGGTGCGCCTTCGGCGAGCGGTGCTCTTTCGGTAAGGAGTGCTCTTTCGGTAAGGAGTGCTCTTTCGGCAAGTGGTGCTCTTTCGGTGAGGATTGCTCTTTCGGTGAGGAGTGCTCTTTCGGCAGGGCGTGCTCTTTTGGTGAGTGGTGCTCTTTCGGTGGAAGTTGCGCCTTCGGCAGGGCGTGCTCTTTCGGCGAGCGGTGCTCTTTCGGCGCGTGGTGCTCCTTCGGCGAGTGGTGCTCCTTCGGCGAGCGGTGCTCCTTCGGCGAGTGTTGCTCTTTCGGCAAGTGCTGCGCCTTCGGCAGGGCGTGCTCCTTCGGCAGGGCGTGCTCTTTTGGTGAGTGGTGCTCTTTCGGTGGAAGTTGCTCCTTCGGCAGGGCGTGCTCTTTCGGCGAGTGTTGCTCCTTCGGCAAGTGCTCCTTCGGCAAGTGTTGCTCCTTCGGCAAGCAGTGCGCCTTCGGCGAGCGGTGCTCTTTCGGCGAGTGTTGCTCCTTCGGTGTGGGTTGCGCCTTCGGTGGGGGCTGCTCCTTCGAAGATAAAGGCGAATATATCGGCGATTATCCTTTCCTGGCTTTTGTGGGGTTCGGCTCCCGGATTGGCAGCAAGGTTTACTTTTTCAACCTGCAAGACGGCATTTATGTCCGTTGCGGCTGCTGGCTGTCGGATATAGCCGGGTTTCGGGAGAGAGTGAAGGCGGAGAATGCCGATGCGATGTACCTGGATTTATGCGATCTGGTCGAGAGGAAGTTTGACAGAAAAAACTATAAATAACTATGCGGGCGAACGAATATCAGACACGCGCGAAATGCAAAACTTATGGCAAGATATAGTGACGGTTACTCAGTGAATGCGTCGCTCAACCGCATAGAGGAACAGGCGCAGCAGAACCTCGACAAACTCGCCAGCCGCCGCGAGCGCGGTGTGATCGACTCAAACGGGGATAAATCCGATAATCGCAGGGATAATTTGGTTTGCTTCCCAAAAGCGGAACACACGCGAAGGCATCAAATCGAAAGAAAAAAATGATACACATAGATCTATTTTCGGGAATAGGAGGGTTTGCCCTCGCCGCGCATTGGGCAGGATGGAGGACGCTCGTTACTTGTGAGATAGATAGCTTTTGCCGGCAAATACTACAGTATCACTTTCCCGAAGCATACCATCACGATGATATACACACCTTGACTTATGAGACAATTGACGTTGAACTTTCAAAACGATACGGAACCCTCTGGAGGAATGAGGACATTGTCCTTACCGGAGGGTTCCCGTAGCCGTGCCAGCCGTTCAGCCTCGCAGGAAAGCGACAAGGAACAGAGGATGATCGCTACCTGTGGCCCGCGATGCTCGACGTTATTCGGACTGTTCGACCGCGCTGGGTCGTTGGCGAGAACGTTTACGGAATCGTTAATTGGTCGGAAGGATTGGTCTTCGAACAGGTGTGCGCTGACCTGGAGGCGGCAGGATACGAGGTGCAGCCGTACATTATTCCGGCTTGCGGTGTCGGCGCTCCCCACCGTCGGGACAGATGTTGGTTTGTTGCCCACCCCGACGGCGATAGACGCAGGAAGCGGCCGAATGAACAAAAGCCTCTCCCCGAATGCGTCGGAACGTCCGACGCTGGCAATGGCGTCGAAAATGGGATTGTTGCCTATTCCGACCGCCAACGATGCGAAGAATGTAACGCTTCCTGCCAGTCAGGGCATACGCAACGGACTACCCAAAACAGCGATGCAAAGCGACGAATACCGGACTGGAACGGGTTCCCGACTCAACCCCCTGTATGTGGCGGAGATGATGGGTTTCCCGGTGAATTGGCTGGTATCGCCTTTCCTCGGTGGCGCCGGGAAGCCGTCAAAGCCTGCGGAAACGCCATAGTCCCGCAGGTGGCATTGCGGATTTTTGAAACGATAAACGAATACGAAAGGAAATGAAAAAACACTTACTTACAAGTTTTCTTATTGGAACACTGACAATTGTTTTATGTAGTATTATATCCGGGGAACCCTATCGCTCGATTGCATGGGGCGTAATATTGGTTATTCTTACTATCTCCGTCATTGCAATTGGGATAGCGACAACCGCAATCTACGATTTGTTGAAGCAGGGGATGAATATCAACACGCTGACTATCAATGGCGGAATCCGCTTTTTCGACAAAAGCAAGGCCGACAACCCCGATATTGAGGAGAATCAAAACGATCAGAGGAAATGAAAAAAGTAATGTTCAACGATCTTTACGGGTAGTTTACGAATTTGAGTTGGTGAAACAACGAGATTCGATGCAGAACATTGCAAAACTTTGAAAAACTTTCAAACATTTTGAAATATGAGAGAAATTAAATTCCGGGGCAAGCGCCTCGACAACGGAGAGTGGTTGTATGGCAGCCTTGTCATTTTGAATGGGCGCTATTTTATATTCGATGATGCAAACAGACACGAGGTCGATCCCACTACCGTCGGCGAGTTTACGGGGCTGAAAGACAAGAACGGTAAGGAGATTTACGAGGGGGATGTGATACGCTCTCCATTGTCCGAGGATAAAACTCGCCCTCATAGAATCTTTTACCATACCGGCAACGCAGCTTTTATGGGAGCCTTGATCGATAGAAAGGAATTATGTTATTTAAGATTGGATCAGGATTGGATTTATAAGTTTGGAAAAGAAGTCATTGGTAACATCCACGATAACCTCGAATTGTTGAAAGGAGGCGAGCAATGAAAAGCGAAGTGTTTGGAGTTGCGCTTTTTGGAGCGCCGTACTTGTATCAAAGCCGCGATCCTTATTTCCATCTGAAAATGAAGACGCTTGGATTACGACGAGGCTCCCCTTTGATTTGCGGGCTTCGGCATAAGGCGATATTGGCGAATAACTATGAGTATTGGCTATGCGACTATGACGAAGAGGATAATTTCTGCCGTAGATTCGGGATAACCCCTGCTCATACAGTGGAAGATTTTGTGGAAACGATTAAGGCATTGAAAAAGGAGTATGAAAAGTAAAAAGACCCAGGAGTTTATTGACAGGGCTATGAAACATATTGTAGCCGATTTGTCTGACCACGCCAAATGGCAGCTACGAGCAGTAATGAGCCATACAGCCGAACTCGCCGAGCAGGAGGCCGAGGAAAGGATGCGGGATAAAGCGATCGAATCATTTTGCAAGGATTGCCCAATTTACTCAATACAAACAAGTAATAGGGGAAATTGCCCCGATTGCAGTGTATTAAACGCATTCAAACAAAGACTGAACGAGGAATGAAAACAATTAAGGAGAGAGCAAATGCTGCATGGCTTGACTATGAATACAAGGAGGGGGAATTATACTCAACATGCTTTATAAATGGCTTTTCCGCAGGTGCCCAATCCGAGCGCGATGAATTGACCCGCTGGCGTGACCCGAAGGTGGAGCTGCCAAATGATAATCGAGATGTTTTAGTTAAAACAACATTATGCCGTGAATACTGCATTGCCTTTTACAAAGCAAATGGGGGCCGGAATCATCATTGGCACGAGAACAATGGATCTTTAGATGACGATATGGTCATCGGCTGGCGGCCGATTCTCGAAAACGAGTAAGATGCTCTGTGCATTTTGACTAACCAAGTAACTAACCAAGTAACTAACCAAGAATATTTATGAACACGAAACTTAAATCAGACTACGAAAAAGCCTGCAACGCCTATTTGCAGGCTTTTTGCGAGAAACACGGCTATGATTATGAGGATGCCGCGCGGAGCTGGGTCGGCGGCGATGTCGGCGGGATCACCGAATGCGCGGACTATATAGTTGGGATGGATGACATCATCACCGACATAGACCGGGACGCTCCGGAAGATGAGTTTGTAAAGTATTACGATTACTGTCTGCGGGTGGGGAGTATCGCCTGCGGCAAAATTAGTACGCCCAATTACAGCAGCTGGCTCTCGGGGTGTCCACGCATGAGTGAAGAACAGATCACCCGGCTGGAGGAGTTGCAGCGGGACATACGCAAGGCGGAAGAGATTCTGGAAAATGAAATCGAACGGACAGGCAACCTGTTTTGAATTACTACGGATAAACCTATCTTTGTTTCATAATAACCATCAATTTATGAGTGAAATTATCAATATTGTCCTGCGATTAGACAAAATTCCACGCGATAGAATCAGGGAAGTTGCGCGTCAGGACGGCAAGGTGGGAATGGTTGTTAATTTGTCGGTCATTGCCGTCAAAGGAGGCGTAGATCAGTATGGGAACAGCCATTTTGTCGTTGTTCGTAAAACTAAAGAAGAGTTCGACGCAAAAGCGCCCACCATCTTCTGCGGCAGTGGGCGGAGGGCCAAACTGAAATCAGAAGCCCCGTCCACCGGACACGCCAGCGCAATAAATGAAGATGATTACCCGTATTAAATATAACGAAATATGACCGAGGAATTACAAAAGTTGCTCTGTACGCTCGAAATTGTCAAAACCAACGTCAAAGGGCGCCACTGGACACTGAAAGGAGAGAAATTCCGCTCGTGGCATTTGCAGTTCGATCAAATATACGATGTTTTGAAAGAGGCAAGCGATACGGTCGGGGAATTGATTGTACAGGCTGGGGATGTCCCCTTTCATGCGCCCTCACAGTTTCTGCGGCATTCGATGTGCGAGGAGCAGTTAAGCGTTATGGACTGGCGGAATATGGTAGCGGACACGGACCGTGAACTGGGTGAGATCATCCGATTCATCAACGACACCGTGCGGGCCGGTATTTATGATCCCTCCGTAGAGAACGACTTAACGGCTATTTCTTCAAGACTGAAACACGAGCGGATGTTTTGCTCGCAAACATTGGAATAGACTATGAAACGGCTTGTTTTTACTCTTTTTACCGTATTTGCGGCAACAGCGCTTTG
>ERZ859967.907-NODE-907-length-14948-cov-2.498825_pt1 | contig 14948 bp, 11 predicted proteins | sample MGYA00510115_ERZ859967 | MGnify/ENA primary metagenome ERZ859967 (study PRJEB30046, sample SAMN00715171) | human gut metagenome | study: EMG produced TPA metagenomics assembly of the A metagenome-wide association study of gut microbiota in type 2...
GCATTCCGGTGACGCCACTATCCAGTTCCCGCCGCAGAAGTTGTATGTAGAGACGGTTCGTCGCATTAAACGCATCAGTCGTGAGATAGCCAAGGCACTCAATATCTCCGGCCCGTTCAACATTCAGTATCTGGCTAAAGACAATGATATAAAGGTGATCGAGTGTAATCTTCGTGCCAGCCGTTCGTTCCCCTTCGTCAGCAAGGTATTAAAGATCAATTTTATCGAACTTGCCACGAAAGTCATGCTCGGCCTGCCTGTTGAGAAGCCGGAGAAGAATCTGTTCGAACTCGATTATGTCGGGATCAAGGCGAGCCAGTTCTCTTTCAACCGTCTCCAGAAAGCCGACCCTGTATTGGGAGTGGATATGGCTTCGACCGGTGAAGTGGGTTGCATTGGCAACGATACTTCCTGTGCCGTGCTCAAGGCTATGCTTTCCGTGGGTTATCGCATCCCGAAGAAGAAGATTCTGCTTTCTACCGGAACACCGAAGCAGAAAGTAGATATGCTCGAGGCGGCCCGTATGTTGCAGAAGAAGGGATATGATATTTTCGCGACAGGAGGTTCCAGCAAGTTCCTTACCGAGAATGGTGTGGAGAACACCCGTGTTTATTGGCCCAGTGAAGAGGGACATCCCCAGGCACTCGAGATGTTGCATAAGAAAGAGATCGACATGGTGGTCAATATTCCCAAGAATCTGACTGCCGGTGAACTGGACAATGGTTACAAGATCCGTCGTGCCGCCATCGACCTCAACATCCCGCTGATCACTAATGCCCGCCTGGCGAGCGCGTTTATCAATGCGTTCTGCACGATGGACATTGACGATATAGCGATCAAGTCGTGGGAAGAGTATAAGTAAGGACTTTAGGGCTTCACCACAGATTGGCAGACACAATGCGCAGAGAAGATATAAATCGGATTGAATTATGAATCTGTGTCGTCGGTTAATCTGCGGTGGACCTTCCGGTACATTCACTTTTGCTTAACAATCCTGAAAACCGGAACTTTTTCTGCTGCCTGTTGTTGAGAGTACATATAAATCAATAAAGAGTGTAATAATGAATATAGCAGAGCAATTGGATGCCGTATCCGGAACGAACCGTCTGGTGTTGGTGGAATTTTATGCAGACTGGTCTCCTCATTATGAATGGCTGGAACCTGTAGTACGGACTTACGAGAAGCAAGTTTCCGAGGTGATTAAAGTGAATATCGTGGAGGACAAGGCTGTGGCAGATTCGTTCAATATCGAGACAGCCCCGGCTTTTATTCTCTTGCAGCGCGGGCACGAATTGTGGAGACAAGTGGGAGAACTGACCATCGATGAACTTAAACTGGTATTGGAAGAGTTTAAATAGCAAAGTGCTGATTATGCCGTTTTGTATTTTCTACCCGATGTAGCTTACGCTATATCGGGTAGTTTGTTTATGGGCTATCAAATAACGGCTTATATTCCTGTTCTTGTTTTTCAATAAGTTATTTTTATTGTCTGTAGAGTCGCATTATGGCGGCTGTTTTTCTCTTTCCTTGTTGCATGTGTTGTCTGCATCGCGCTTTTGCACGCCGATTGCTATTGGGTAAACAGAGGGATTGTCTATGCTGAAAAGTAGATAAGCGGACGATAGGAAGCTTCTTACGCTTTCTTTATACCTGATGCAACGTTTGTTTTAATGAAATAGAGCTTTTGTTTTAAACTAATGCCGCCTCTCTTTTAAAGAAATACCACCTTGGTTCCTTAGGAAAAGAGCATCTTTATTGAATATTCCGATCCGATTCTGCATTATTTTGCGTTTTGTATGCGTTCTGTATGCAATCCTGTCCTCCATTATACCTGTTTTGATAAAAGTGTGTGTAAGCAAACAAGCGGAAATAACAATAAAATGGCAGGTAAATATGCAGTAAGGATATCAAGGTGAATTCACCTTTTTTGATATTCCTGTGGAGTCATTCCCGTCATTCGCTTAAAGAACTTGCAGAAGAAAGAGGGATTCGGAAAATGAAGTTCGTCCGAGATTTGGTAAACAAGCAGATTGCTGTGTTTCAATAACACTTTTGCTTCGAGAATAACGGACTGGTTGATCCATTCCATTACTGTCTGGTGACTGACCTGCCGGATCAGGGTGTTCAGGTAACGTGGGGTCAGGCATAACTTGTCGGCATAGAAGCCCACGGTGCGTTCGTTTTTGCTGAACTCGTTCACCAATGCGATGAACCGCCAGAATATTTCTTCCTGATGTGAAAACCTGCGGGAAGTGTCGTTCGCTTCTTCCGTGCGTATATACTTTATGTTGTGCAACAAGGCTGCAAGCAGATGCTGCACCACTTCCCGGCGGAAAGGGACTTCCTGAACCGTGCCCCATATCAGCGTGAAATATGCATCTGACAGTTTCCATTCGGTATCCGTCACCTGCATGACAAGGTTTTGCCGTGTATGCGATTCAAAGAGCTGGTCGCCTCGCAGGAGCGGAAGGAAATCTTTGTCGGCTGCAATCATCTGAAAATCACAATCGGGTGTGAACTCCAAAAGTTCGATGATAGAGCCGGGGAGGAATGTGGCAATGGTTTGGGGATATATGTTGTACTCTATCAGGTTGATTGTGATCCGGGCTTTGCCGCGTAGGCCCCGGATAATTCTTCCTTCTTTCAGCCGGTAGGGCTGTCCCAGACGGAACAGGCGGCTTTCCATATGGGTGAAGCTGATGACAATCCCGAAATCGGGGGTGACAAAGCGATATTCGTTATTGCATACGATATTGTTGTGTTTCAGCAGGTCGAGCGCCAGTTCCAGAGGTTTGTTCTTTTCCATAAATCTGTTTTTATCACACGGCAAACTTAGGTAAAATATACGATTTATAAGCAGGTCCGATATAAAGAATAGCATATTTTATCCCATAAAAGAATGATATTTAATGCATGCTCCCGCGAACCGAAAGATACATCCGGACCGGAGCCTGATCTCCCGGCCGGGCTGAAGAGTGTGGCTGTCATTGGGGTAATGAAGGGCAGACGGTAGTGTGGAGTTTGTTTCAAAATAGTTAATATAATTTAATCGGAATCAAATTTATCCGTACAAACAATCCGGAATTACGAACTATTCGTATATTTGTTAGTAATTAATAACTTAAATATAATTCTGCATGAAAACCTCTTATCTACTCCTGTCCTCCGCTTTGTTGCTGGGATGCCTATCCGCTTGCAACACTTCCCCCCGGGAACCTAAAGTTATGGAAGCAAACGATGGAAGCGTAACTACTATCGAAAGCAATGGAAACAAACTGACGGTATGTGACTTATCGGCTGTAAAAGACACGATAGAAGTGCCGCTCAGCGAGTTTGTGGAAGACTGTCGCATCGTGCGTTTTGAGACCTCTGAAGAGGCATACTTCAAAGCCTGGTTTATCAATGCTACCGATAAGTATATCGGTATCCGCCAGGGAAACCAGGATGTGTTTAAACTGTTTGACAGGGATGGTAAGTTCCTGTATAATGTCGGTTCCGTAGGAAGCGGTCCCGGTGAATATGACACCACCCTCTACGATGAATGTATTGATGAGAAGAACGGCCATATCTTCTTCACACCTTTTGTGGGGAAAAGAATCATGATGTATGATATCAACGGGCAATGGATTAAAGATATTCCGCTTCCCATGCAAATTAATAAAGCGAAAATATGGGTGAATGAAGACGGAAGCTTATCTGTTGTACACATGCCTTTCGAGGAAGGTGAGCCCCTTGCTTTCAGGGTGGATACCGAAGGGAATATACTGAACCAAATTCCGGCAACTGCCGCAACGAAGGTGATGAACTTCGACGGAGAGGTTTTCTCTTATAGGAACTGTGGCGATTTCGATTTCTTCCATACCGGTATAGATACTCTTTTCACTTACGATTCCGCCGGCAATAAACTGTTGCCGAAATTCACGATGACTTTCCCGAATATGAATGAGAAGCCGATACATTTATATTACAGACTTCCCCATCATTTCATTGTCACCTACTGGGGTAATAAGGGAGAGGGAGGTGGAGATGTCTTGGTAGACACTGAGAAGAATGCTTCTTCTTATTTCCGCCTTGTGAACGACTTTTACGGTAACCTTCCTATTCCGGCTCCGGGCCATAGCTTTTATCGCGGATACTTTATACAGAGTTTGGAACCGGGACAGTTGATTGAAAAGATAGAAAAACAGATCGCTTCCGGCAAATGCTCCGGTCAGGATGAACAGAAACTCAAGGAACTGGCGGCTACTTTGACTGAGAATGATAATAATGTTCTGTTTATCGGAAAGGTTAAGAAATAAAGAGCCGGTATACAGAAGAGGGTGATACCGACTTAGAAACTATTATTCCCAGATGTGATGGGGGTGTGTCATCATACGGATTTTGACACATCCCCATACTTTTTTTATGTGGGAATCGAACAAATAGAACATTATTGCAAACAATTGGAACCTGCTTGCGTGTTCTTATTTCCTATCTTTGTCGAAAAGAAGAATTAATAGGAATAGGAATATGAAACGAGTTATCTTTTCTTTGTCTTTTTCCCTGTTTGCCCTGCTGATGTATGGACAGATCACCCTTGAAGAGTGTCAACGGAAAACCCGGGAAAACTATCCGCTGGTAAGGCAGTATGGATTGATAGAGAAGACAAAAGAATATAATCTGGCCAATGCGTCGAAAGGTTATCTGCCTCAGTTTACCCTTTCGGGTAAGGCCAGTTGGCAGAGTGAGGTTACGGAATTGCCTGTACAGGTTCCCGGAGTAGATATCAAAGGTTTGCCGAAAGACCAGTATCAGGTGATGCTGGAACTGAAACAGAACATTTGGGACGGCGGTGAGATTCGTTCGAGAAAAGAGCAGGTCAAGGCATCGTCGGATGTGGACCGGGAGAAATTGAACGTAGATATGTATGCACTTACCGAGCGGGTGAATCAAGTGTACTTCGGAATTCTGTTACTGGACGAACAGTTAAGGCAAAACCAACTCTTTCTGGAAGATCTGGAACGTACCCATAAGCAGATTTCATCGTACATTGAGAATGGCATAGCCAGCCAGTCCGATCTGGATGCTGTCAGTGTGGAACAGCTTAATACCCGGCAAAAGCGGATAGAACTGACCTCCTCTCGTCAGGCCTATCTGTCTATGCTTGCATTGCTGACAGGCGAAGAGATGCCTGCCGGGATCTCTTTGCAGAAGCCGGTGCCGGAATGGGATATACCGGTGATAGCGAATAACCGTCCGGAGCTGATATGGTTTGATGCGCAAAACGGACGTTTACAAGTGCAGGAAGAAGCTTTGAAAACTCAGCTGATGCCACGATTCGGGCTGTTTGTTCAGGGAGCATACGGTAATCCGGGACTCAATATGCTGAAAAATGAATTCTCGCCTTACTATGTGGCAGGAGTCCGCTTGTCGTGGAACTTCGGTAGTTTGTATACTTTACGCAACGACCGGCGGGTGATAGCTGCCAATCGTCAGCTGTTGGACAGCAACCGGGATGTGTTCCTGTTTAATACCCGCCTTCAGGCAACCCAGCAGGGGAGTGCCGTAGAGAGTGTGCGCCGGCAGATGGCGGACGATGACGAAATAATCCGTTTGCGAACCAGTATCCGCAAGGCCTCGGAAGCCAAAGTGGCCAATGGTACCATGACCGTAACCGATATGCTTCGGGACATGACTTCCGAGAACCTGGCGCGACAAACCAAGGCACTGCATGAAGTACAGCTCTTGATGAACATGTATCAACTGAAGTATACAACGAATAATTAAACTTCTTTTATTACTGAAACAAAAATAGAATAGCAGTTATGAAATCAATGAAATTTATAGGATGTCTATACTTACTGGCTTTACTTTCCGCTTGTGGAAGCAGAACTTCGGATTATGATGCCACGGGAACTTTCGAAGCTACGGAAGTTCTGGTTTCGGCCGAAGCTTCGGGGAAACTCTTGTACTTTCATGTTGAAGAAGGTACCCGGCTGAAAGCAGGCGAAGAAGTAGGGCTGATCGATACGCTACAACTCTATCTGAAGAAACTGCAATTGCAGGCCAGCATGAAGTCGGTTGAAAGCCAACGTCCAGACGTCAACAAACAGATTGCTGCTACCCGGCAGCAGATCGCTACCGCCCGGAGAGAGAAGAGACGCGTGGAAAACCTGTTGAAAGCGGGAGCCGCCAATCAGAAGCAACTGGATGATTGGGAGGCACAGATCGCATTGCTCGAACGGCAGCTTACTGCCCAGATGTCGTCTTTACAGAACAGTACGAACAGTTTGACGGAACAGGGATCATCAGTCGCAATCCAGGTGGCACAAGTAGAAGACCAATTGGCGAAGTGTCACGTCGTTTCGCCTATCAGTGGTACTGTATTGGCAAAATATGCTGAAGCCGGGGAGCTGGCTGCTGTGGGTAAACCTCTTTTTAAGGTGGCAGATATCGATCAGATGTATCTTCGTGCCTATATCACTTCCGAACAGCTTTCACAAGTCAAGCTTGGCAATCGGGTGACGGTCTTTTCCGATTATGGGGGAGATGAGCGTAAGGAATATCCGGGTGTCGTGACATGGATTTCAGATCGTTCGGAGTTTACTCCTAAAACGATTCTGACAAAAGAAGAACGTGCCAATCTGGTGTATGCCGTTAAGATAGCGGTAAAGAACGATGGACTTCTGAAGATAGGTATGTACGGAGGAGTGAAGTTATAAATGATGCCTGCTTATGAAACCAGCTGTATCTGTAAATGACGTGACGAAACGTTACGGGGAGGTAGAAGCCCTGAAAAGTGCTACCTTTTCTGTAAATCCCGGCGAATTATTCGGTATTATCGGCCCGGACGGAGCAGGTAAGAGCACTCTCTTCCGGATATTGACCACATTGTTGCTGGCCGATAGCGGGACAGCTACAGTGAACGGACTCTATGTCGTGAAGGACTACAAACAAATCCGGCAACAAGTGGGATATATGCCCGGACGCTTTTCGCTCTATCAGGATCTGACAGTGGAGGAGAATCTTGACTTTTTCGCTACCGTGTTTCATACGACCATTCGTGAAAACTACGATCTGGTGAAAGATATCTATCAGCAAATAGAGCCTTTCCGTAAACGCAGGGCAGGAGCTTTATCCGGGGGAATGAAGCAAAAACTTGCTCTGAGTTGTGCGTTGATTCATAAGCCGGAGATTCTTTTTCTGGACGAGCCGACTACCGGTGTGGATCCTGTTTCGCGCAAGGAGTTCTGGGAAATGCTGAGGCATCTTAAGGATCAAGGTATCACAATTCTTGTTTCCACTCCGATCATGGACGAAGCCCGTCAATGTGACCGTATCGCTTTTATCAATGAGGGTGAGATACAAGGCATCGATGTGCCGGAACGTATCCTGCAACGTTTCAGCCATATTCTTTGCCCGCCCGGTCTGGAACGTACGGAAGTGCACGCCGGAAACGATTTTGCCATCGAGGTGGATCAATTGACCAAGTGTTTCGGTCATTTTACCGCAGTCGATCATATCTCCTTTCGGGTAAACCGTGGAGAGATCTTCGGATTTCTCGGAGCAAACGGTGCAGGGAAGACCACTGCTATGCGTATGCTTTGCGGACTGAGTAAGCCTACTTCGGGCATGGCGCGGGTAGCAGGTTTTGATGTAGCGGCTCACCCCGAAGAGGTAAAGAAGAATATCGGTTATATGAGCCAGAAGTTTTCGTTGTATGAGGACCTTAAAGTGTGGGAGAACATCCGCCTCTTTGCCGGAATTTACGGAATGCAGGATCGGGAAATAGCCGAAAAGACAGATGCTCTTCTTGATCGCTTGGGCTTCAGCGGAGAGCGTGACACACTTGTGAAAAGCCTGCCTTTGGGATGGAAACAGAAACTGGCCTTTTCCGTTTCAATCTTCCACAATCCCCGGATCGTGTTTCTTGATGAACCGACGGGAGGAGTCGATCCGGCTACCCGCCGTCAGTTCTGGGAACTGATTTATCAGGCTGCCGACCGGGGGATAACGGTCTTTGTGACTACCCATTACATGGATGAAGCAGAATATTGTAACCGTGTATCTATCATGGTGGACGGACGTATCGAAGCACTTGACACCCCCCGTGGGTTGAAGGCGCATTTTCATGCCGATACGATGGATGATGTATTCCAACAACTGGCCCGTAAGGCAGTGCGTAAAGCTGATTAGTATATGAAACAATTTATAGCATTTGTAAAAAAGGAATTCTTCCACATATTCCGTGACCGGCGGACTATGTTGATTTTGTTGGGAATGCCTGTCGTGCAGATTATCCTCTTTGGCTTTGCCATCACTACAGAAGTGAAAAATGTACGAGTGGGCGTACTCGATCCGTCGAATGACATCGTCACACGCAAAATTATCGATCGTCTGGATGCCAGCGAATACTTTTCCGTGAAGTGCCTTTTGCATTCTCCGCAAGAGATGGAAAGGGTGTTTCAGGAAAACGAGATAGATATGGCACTCGTTTTCAGTGAGCAGTTTGCCGACCGCCTTTATACAGGTGATGCCCGTGTGCAAGTGGTTTCCGATGCAACGGATCCGAATATGGCTAACACACAAGCCGGCTATGCCACAGGAGTGATTGCTGCTGTCCGGCAGGAAATGCTTCCTCCCGGAATGTCAGTGCCTTCTGTCGTACCCAATGTGAAATTGCTTTATAACCCTCAGATGAAGAGTGCTTACAATTTTGTACCCGGTGTGATGGGGCTTATCTTGATGTTGATTTGTGCCATGATGACCTCTATCTCTATTGTCCGGGAGAAGGAAACCGGCACGATGGAGATCCTGTTGGTATCTCCGGTGAAACCGCTGTTTATTATTCTGGCCAAGGCAGTTCCCTATTTTGTATTGTCATTTGTCAATCTTACGACGATTCTGTTGCTTTCTGTCTATGTGCTCGATGTGCCTGTGGCAGGCAGCCTGTTCTGGCTGATTATGGTGTCGTTGCTTTTCATTTTTGTATCGTTGTCGCTGGGATTACTTATCTCTACGGTGACACGGACACAGGTAGCTGCCATGCTGGCCTCGGGTTTGGTACTGATGATGCCTACCATGTTGCTTTCGGGTATGATATTTCCGATAGAAAGTATGCCTTTGGTGCTGCAATTAATTTCTGATATATTGCCTGCCCGCTGGTATATTCAGGCTGTACGTAAGTTGATGATCGAGGGAGTGGACATCTCGTTTGTATGGTCTGAAGTCAGTATTCTGGCTTTGATGGCAGTTCTGTTGATAACAATAAGCTTCAAGAAATTCAAAAACAGGTTATGATTAAATATCTTATAGAGAAAGAATTCAAGCAGTTGCTCCGCAACTCCTTCCTGCCGAGGTTGATATTTATCTTCCCTTGCATGATTATGCTTCTTATGCCTTGGGCGGCCAATCTTGAGATAAAAAATATCCGGATGAATATAATTGATAATGATCATTCGGTTATTTCCCGCAGGCTGGTGGATAAAATAACGGCTTCAACTTACTTTCAGACCACTGCTTTGCCGGATTCTTACGAAAAAGGTATGGAGGCGATTGAAGCGGGAACAGCCGACCTGTTACTTGAAATACCCAGAGGCTTCGAGAAGGATTGGGTGAATGGCGGTGCTGCCAACGTACTTTTGGCTGTCAATGCCGTGAATGGTACCAAGGGTGGCTTGGGAAGTTCCTATTTGTCTGCCATTGTCAATGACTATGGAGAAGAATTACGGACTGAAAGCGGTACCACCTCTTTCTCTGCCGACGGAAATCTGCCCCGGATTGATATTCTCACCCAGAATCTTTTTAATGCCCGTTTGGATTATAAGCTGTTTATGGTTCCGGCCCTGATGGTGATGTTGCTTACGATGCTTTGCGGCTTTCTGCCTGCATTAAATATAGTAGGGGAGAAAGAAGCCGGTACGATTGAACAGATCAATGTAACTCCTGTCGGAAAGTTTACCTTTATTCTTGCCAAATTGATTCCCTATTGGCTGATCGGTTTTGTTGTCCTGACTCTTTGCTTTGTTTTGGCATGGACACTTTATGGTATCTTTCCTGTGGGGCATTTTTGGGTCATCTATTGTTTCTCCATTATATTTGTCCTGGCTGTATCCGGCCTCGGGCTGGTCATTTCCAACCATTCGGCTACGATGCAGCAAGCTATGTTTGTCATGTGGTTCTGTATGCTGATCCTGATTCTGATGAGTGGGCTGTTTACCCCTATTCGTAGTATGCCCGAATGGGCGCAATGGATAACAATGCTCAATCCTCTGAAATATTTTATGCAAGTGATGCGTATGGTTTATCTCAAAGGGAGTGGCTTTATTGATTTGTTGCCACAGCTGGGGGCGTTGCTGGCCTTTGCACTGCTTTTCAATGTTTGGGCAGTGAAGAGCTATCGGAAAAGCGGTTGACTTTATGGAAGAGGGCCTCAAAAGCCTCCGAAAAGTGGTTAAGAGACTTAAATTTCTCTGTAAATGTACGTTAGCTTGTAACTTATGTGTATTTTTGTAGAAGGAAAAAACAGATATACTAAGTTATTACATAATGAACAAACAAACATCAACCCCTTCTCAGATTCATCGACTTCAGCAGACCATTTATGAAAATCTTCCTGTAGGAATGGAATTGTACGATGGCGATGGATATCTGATAGAGATTAATAGTGTGGGACTAAAGATGATGGGAGTGAAGGATAAACAAGATATGTTGGGAATCAATATCTTTGAGAATCCGAATATTCCGGTGGAGATGAAGAGGCGTCTACGTGCGGGAGAGAATATCCGTTTTACGGTCAAATATGATTTTGATCTGGCAAAAGCCCATTATCCGACTGTTTTATCAGGAATCAGTTATTTTGAAATTACTGTATCGGTCGTTCTGGATGAAAATAAGGAGATTGATAAGTTTCTTTTCATAGCACAGGATGTGACTGAAGCTGTGCATACTCAAGAGATATTGCGGCAAAGCAAGCAAAAAACGGCATTGGCCATGCAGGCTGCTGAGGTGATGTTGTGGGAATTTGATGTTCGTACCCGGTTGTTTTATGCGGAGAATGAACCTCTTAATGGTTACGATCCTACCCAAGCACTCACTATCGAAGACTATAAGAAACAGATTCATCCGGAGGATTGGAAAAAAGCGGAGATTATCCTATTGGATATGCTCAGTGGTTGCGATTGTCTGTATGAAATAGATTTCCGGATCAGGTTGTCCGATACATCCGAATGGCAATATTGTAAACTGAATTGTACCCCGTATGAAAGAGGGACGGATGGAAAGGTAATTAAATATGTGGGGTTTCGTAAAAACAATACGGAGCTGCAAAGGCGCAAGCTGCTACAAGAGAATATTTTGAACAGCATACCGCTTCCCATTCATATAAAAGATGTGGAAGATGATTTTCGTTATGTCTTCTGCAATGAAGAAAGCATGCGGATGTTCGGCACCCATGAGGGGGAAACTGTATGTAGCGTTCTGGATAGCAAACAGGCGGAACGCATGCAGAAAACAGATCTGGAAGTCTTCACTACCGGAAAGCCTTATTTTGGGGTAGAAAGAATCATATTGAAAGACGGACGCAGCTATGATACCATCGTGCGCAAGAATATCATCTATGATGGCACCAAGCGTCTGTTGCTTAATATTCGCTGGGATCAGAAATTGCAGAATGATCTTAAGCGCCGTGCTAAAGTGCTCTCTATGTCAATGGAAGTAATGAACGCTTATACCTGGTTTTACGAGCCGTCGAAACAAAGGGTAAGCTTTGGTGAAGGATTTGATAAGATCGGGCGGAATGCTTTGGATATCAACTCGTTTGAAAAGTTTGCAGAGTGTGTGCACCCTGATGATCGGCAACGGTTTGTTGATACAATGGATGCGGTGCTCAAACAGGATAGCGGCGAATGGGATATAGAATATCGTGCTGATCTGAGAGGAAACGGAAACTATGAATGGTGGAAAACCCGCGGAGTACTTGAAACCTCCATACTCAATGATCATCCTTATCAGTATGTTTCCGGAATGTCAATCAGCATCGAATCCTACAAACAGACAGAGTTGACTCTGCTGAAAAATAAAGAAAAGCTGAATAAACTTATCCGACAGAATGAACTGGTATTGAATAACACTAATTCGGGGTTGGCCTATATCACGACAGATTACGTAGTACAATGGGAAAATGTGTCTGTCTGTTCATCCAGCCTCTCTTTTGAGGCTTATAAAAGAGGAGAATGCTGTTATAAAAGTGCTCATAATCGGACTTCTCCTTGTGACAACTGCGTGCTAAGCAAAGTATTGGTATCACGACAGATGGAAAAGATCAAGTTTCATCTGGAGAATAACCGGATTGTAGAAGTATTGGCTACTCCTGTATTTAATGAAAGTGAAGAGATCGACGGTATTGTCATTCGTGTGGATGATATTACTGACAGGGAGAGGATGATTGAGGAGTTGAGACAGGCGAAATTGTTGGCCGAACAATCGGATAAGCTCAAGTCGGCCTTTCTTGCCAATATGAGTCACGAAATCCGTACTCCACTAAATGCTATTGTCGGCTTCTCTGACCTATTGATGAATTCGGAAGAACAGGGTGATAAAGAAGAATACATGCAGATTATCAATACCAATAACGAATTGCTGCTGAAACTTATTAATGATATTCTGGATTTGTCGAAGTTGGAGTCCGGTTCGGTGGAACTGAAATACGAGGAATTTGATCTGGCAGAATATTTCGATAGTATGGCATCTTCAATGAAGCAACGGGTGACAAATCCTAAAGTGCAGTTGGTCGCGGTGAATCCTTATAGTGTGTGCCGGGTGAGACTTGACAAAAATCGGGTTGCACAAGTGGTGACTAATTATGTAACTAATGCCATCAAATATACGCCGCAGGGAACTATCGAGATGGGATACGAGGTGGTAGACACCGGAATCCGTCTTTATGTAAGGGATACCGGTATCGGTATACCGGAGGAGAAAAAGAGGAAAGTTTTTCATCGGTTTGAGAAATTGGATGAATTTGCACAAGGCACCGGTCTTGGACTCTCTATATGTAAGGCTATTACCGAATCGATGGGAGGAAGTGTCGGTTTTGAATCGGAATATAGCCGGGGATCTCTTTTCTGGGCTGTTCTACCTTGCGATCCGGAGGTACAAATGCGTCGGGAGTCCAATATCGCCATTGGACAGAATGCGGGTAAAGATGATCTGATACGTAGCGGAAATCAGCATTCGGCTTTGGATAGAAAAACAATCTTGGTTGTAGAAGATATTTCAAGTAATTATCTGCTGATATCGGCTATGTTGTCCAAACATTATAATTTGCTTCACGCTGTGAATGGGGAGCAGGCTGTAGCGATGGTAAAAGAGTATAAAATAGATCTCTTGTTGATGGATATGAAAATGCCGGTAATGGACGGACTGACGGCAACAGCTGAGATTAGGAAGTTTGATACGAATATTCCTATTGTAGCTCTTACAGCGCATGCTTTCGAGTCCGACAAGGTAGCTGCGTTGAAATCCGGTTGCAATGATTATCTCGTGAAGCCGGTGGATAAAGCAAGACTAATGTCTGTATTGCGCAAATACTGCCACCCTTCAACTCTTGTTTTATAAAAGAATACCCCGGAATCTTTCTCTCTAATGGGGAGATGATTCCGGGGTGATCTTTAATCCCTTTGTATTAAGGAATTTCCACTAATTCAATGAGTTTATTTAACTTCAATGGTTCTGTCAGGTTTCTTCACTTCTTCTTCACTCAACTTGGGTAGTTCGATGTTCAGAACACCGTTTTCCACTTGCGCGGAGATGTGATCTTTATCTACGTTCTCCGGCAGAATCATTGTCTGCTGGAATTTTGAATATGAAAATTCACGGCGTAAATAGCGACCGTCTTTCTTTTCTTCCTTGTTTTCAGCTTTCTTTTCCATTGAAATTACCAGGTTGTTTTCTTCATCAATCCGTACGCTGAAATCCTCCTTAGTCATCCCTGGTGCGGCCAACTCTAATTTATAGGCCTTATCGGTTTCAATTACATTAATAGCAGGTGCGGTAGCATTTGCTTTAGCCATTAATTCGTTATCAAAGAAATCATTAAAGATACTTGGTAACCAATTCTGAGATCTTCTAACAGGCATCATAATTTAGTCTCCTATCTTTTAGTTAAACATTCAGATTAATTCTTGAATTTCGGTTCGTTGTTTCGAACCGTCGTTCACTAAAGAAATTACAAAATTTGTGCCAGTGCCATATTCTTCCTTAGTTTGACTAAATGTCAGGGAGATAATGCCAATTTTACCATTTTGCTGTCAAATTATTCCTGTATTTATACTTTGATAAGAATTTTGTTAATAATCTATTAGTTGATTGAGACTGTTACATACCTATTTTATCAGTTTGAATCTGAGGCGTAATTTTCCGTCGGCATAGTCGTAACTGATAATTTTAAAAAGACCTATTTCTGATGTGTTTTCTACGTGTTGCCCGATGCAGGCGCAAGCATCGTAGTCTCCTATTCTGACAATACGTAATGTTTCGCTTGCATTTTCCGGAAGCTTACTCAGGTCCACAATGCTTTTGGCTTCTTCGTGTGTCATGAACTCACAGGTTACAGGTAAATGGCGATCGATAGCTTCATTTACTTTTTCTTCAATGGCATGAATTTGCTCATCCGTTGGGCAAGTCGGAAGTTCGTAATCACATTTGCTTTTTTTCTTTTCGATATGTGCATTTCGTGAACGAGGACATCCGAATGTTTTTACCATAGTGGCATTGAGCAAATGCTCTGCTGTATGCATAGGTGCGATTAACACATCCTGAAACTTGGGACTTGGCTTATTTATACCTATATTTGTTTCCATATTGATTGATATTGATGTAATTAACAATGCAAAGATAAGGAATAATATGGATAAGAGGGTAATAATCTATTGTCGTGTTAGTACGCAACAACAGACAACTGATAGACA
>ERZ859967.938-NODE-938-length-14693-cov-5.475406_pt1 | contig 14693 bp, 16 predicted proteins | sample MGYA00510115_ERZ859967 | MGnify/ENA primary metagenome ERZ859967 (study PRJEB30046, sample SAMN00715171) | human gut metagenome | study: EMG produced TPA metagenomics assembly of the A metagenome-wide association study of gut microbiota in type 2...
AAGGATTGATTCGCTAGCTCAGCAGGTAGAGCACAACACTTTTAATGTTGGGGTCCTGGGTTCGAGCCCCAGGCGGATCACAAAAACGGCTTTTCAGCCGTTTTTTTTTGCACTCTACAGTCGTCTAATGAATGTCTGAGAGGATAAAAACAAAAACACAATCAACTTATTTTCAGTGCTTTATGAATTCATTCATCTAAAATTTAATGATGAATGTGAAGGATATATGACTATGCCAAAAGTCCATAATATGGCTAATTTTGGTGGCCATTTGGTGACCATAATTAAAACCAACAATTCATGGACACCAGAGACTAATGTTAGATGCTGATTAGGAGATAGTTACCCCATTCTTTTCTTGCAGAAATAAAGTAATTTTGCACCATGATTTTGAATCCTTTATAGGGGTCCTGGTGTACCAAAAACAAGAAAAGATTATGCAAAATTTTAAAGTTTCCTTCTATCTGAGAAAGAGCCGAATGAAAAAGGATGGGAAAACACCTATCTATATTAGGCTACATCTCAATCGTGAGCGTATTGATGTCGGTTCTACCGGGTATAGTATTAATGAATCTGACTGGAGCAATACCAAGTTTCGTTCCAATAGCAGAACTGCAGAAGCTCTTTGCTTAAACAATCAACTTGAGGGTTTACAGGCGGAATTCCTACAAATCTTCCGGAGATCCGAATACAATGAGGAGCTTTCACTTGACTTGATTAAAGGTCAATACCTGAATAGCCTGGCAAAAACAAAGGTTGGCTCTTCGTTTATGGATTTCTTCAATAGATATGTAGAAGAGTCCAAAGAGGAAATTGGCAAGACTCATGGCAAGTCGACCCATACTCGCTATGCCCTCACCAAAAAGTTATTTGAGGAATTTCTACGTTTTAAGTACAAACGCTCGGATATTCAGTTTCGAGAGCTCAATTACAATGTAATCTACGACTTCGAGAGATTCTTGAGAGTACAGAAAGACTATTGTAACAACAACACCCTGATGAAAAAGATGCGCGTACTGAAAACGGTAATGATTTCAGCACAAAAAAGAGGCGAATTAGACCATGATCCTTTTGTGGGTTATAAAATACATTTCGACCAGACAGACCGTGGTTTTCTTACAGATGTCGAAATTGAGAAAATCATGAATAAAGAATTCTCTATTCAGCGTCTTAGAGTAGTGCGAGACATTTTTATTTTTTCGTGTTTTACCGGTTTGGCGTACATTGACGTGTACAATCTCACCAAAGAGAACCTTGTTGAACTTGATGGCAAGATGTGGATTATGACTAAACGCCAAAAGACGGATGTGCCAAGCAATATTCTTTTGTTGGACATCCCCCATTCCATTATACTGAAGTATGAGGGGAAAGATAAGAACGGACGTTTGTTACCCATTCTGTCCAATCAGAAAATGAATTCGTACTTGAAAGAAATTGCTGACCTCTGCGGCATTGAAAAGAATCTGAGCTATCACCTGGCAAGACATACCTTCGCCACACTGGCGCTTAGCAAGGGGGTTCCTGTCGAATCTGTCAGCAAGATGCTTGGCCATACGAATATAAAAACAACACAAATTTATGCCCGTATCACTAATAAGAAGATAGAGCATGATATGCTGGCTCTTTCAGAGAAGCTCAAAGGATTTGGTGTAAACAAATAGTTGAAACAACTATTCTACTTCTCAATACCCGATTTGACCTAAATAAGTATCAAATCGGGTATTTCAATTTATAAATTACACAAAAAAAGACGGATTTCTCCGTCTTAAAAAACGTTTCCGGTTAGTTTATGAGTTTCGGAACACATAACCATTGTCGAACCAGTAGTCGGTCATAAACAAGTCGCGAGCGTATTTTTCATAGTCGAAGTATGTTTTTGCAAATTCCGGTAAGTTATAGCATTCTTCAACAATTTCATACGCATAATCTTCTTCATCCTTATAGGCGCCCTGAAAGGCATCTTCGAAAGAGGAAATAAGGTCGTTTATATCTTTAGAGCTTAGATCGTGGCTTTCGTGATCCAGCCAGACCTCGAATGCCTCTTTTTTATCTTCGTCCATATCGTCTATGGCTTCGATAATTTCAAAGATGTTATCGGATAGCCAACTTTCCTCTATAAGTCCGGAGGGTATATATTCCCAACTCTGAAACATCAGTTCCGGGTCTTCTTCGTCTTTGTGCAACTCGCGGCAAGCCTCGTAAAATTCTTCACTGTCGGAATAATCCGAAAGGTCTAACCAATTACCTTCAATTGAACCTGCATTGTACTTAGCGTAAGTTCCTACATAAATCCGTGCTTCTGATATATTTTTCATAACCTTAATTTTAATCGGCATCTGCCGGGTTGATTTTTTTATTCAGGTGCATATCCGGTGTAGGGATTAGGGATGTCAAGTATTCACAGACAAAATACGCTCGCCTGTCAAGGAAAGAGGAAGATTTTTCGTGTGAACCTGTAAGGTATGTGCTTTACTTCCCGTTAAGATTCCGTAATCACCTTTGCGCCATGATAGAAAATAACCCATCGGGCTGTTGCCGTATGTTGAGGTGGAAAATGTCAGAAGCTGGATTTTTAATACTGATAGCTATGGATGGAGGTTCTTAAATCTACAAGTAGTTGCCTGCTGGAATCGAAAAAGAAGATAAAAAGAGGTTGCCGTTTCAAGCAGACGGAAGAAAAACTATTAATTGTTTAAGGTTGGAGCTGCCCGACTTATGGGAAAACAATCCGTTTATATTGAAACATGAGCTTTTGATTCAAAGAGGGTTTCACAAAGTGCTTCTGGTCAGAGGCATTTTTTTCATTTCTAAGCGATTGCCAGATAGTTCCGATGGCTTATTCCTTTCAAGCAATCACCGTTCAGGTATGATTAAAAGGTATGATTGCTGTACAAGCCAAAATTGTTGTTAAATATCCGCTCAATTATTCAGGAATGTTTTTGCAATCGAACATTCGGGTATTTCTTAGGCTCGATCAATTACCGATAAATAAACAATAAACCAGAAGAAATGAGCCCGTTTGTGATTTTCGTAATAGTTCTCACTGTTGCATACATACTATATTTTAGTGTGACAATAACCAAGGATTTGTATGGTAAGAAGAATCAAGTGAAAGCCAGTGAAGATTTCTTTGATGTATCTTCCATGAATGAGCCCAATCAAGCCATCGAAGTAAATGAAGAGGATGATGGTTTCCGAATTGGGAATGAAGAAAAAATCTATAACCTTTTACCTCCTACTCCCGTGGAAGAAGCTCCCGGGCCGACACAGGCTGAGAAGATGATCGACAAAGTAGTAGAAAAGATGGAAGACATTCATCGGGAAAGTTCACCGGCTATGGATCAGATAACTCTGGAAGAAGCATTACGCTTCATTAATAAAAAGAATTCCAACGTATTTGCCACATCGACACGTGATTGATTCTAAAGTGAAAAGATGTATTGCATCGGCAATGAGCCTCTTTATTGCTGTGGGTGCAAACGCTAAATCCGGTGGTGTGGATTATAGCTGGGGAGCGGACGCACTGGCCATGATGCATGATTATGTAGTGACAATGATGCTCTATGTGCTTTATCTGACGTATGCCATCGCCGCTATCGTGGTCATTTATGCCAGTCTTCAAATCTATATCAAAATGAATGTGGGGGAAGAGGGTGTAATGAAAGAAATTCTGATGTTAGTCGGGGCCTGCCTGTTTATGATTGGGGCATCCATTGTTTTCCCGGCCTTCTTTGGCTATCAGATATAAAGGATAACAAATAGAAAGACTCGACGAAAGAAGAGTATAGTATTAATTTTTTAAGGTAAAAAGAATGTTTCAGAAAATCAAAAAGTTCATGAAGGGTATTTGCTCTTCCGAGAGAATCAAGATGATAGCTCTCATGCTGCTTGTGGGAACGGTCGCTGCATTTGCACAAAATTCGGCTGGTGATTATTCGGCAGGTACTACAGCACTTGGTACGGTGACAGAAGAAATTGCGAAGTATGTTCCATATGTTGTCAAGTTATGCTACGCCATTGCGGGAGTTGTTGCCGTGGTCGGGGCTATATCTGTCTACATAAAGATGAACAACGAAGAACAGGATGTCAAGAAATCTATCATGATGATTGTGGGTGCTTGTATCTTCCTGGTTGCAGCTGCTCAAGCTCTGCCTTTGTTCTTCGGGGTAACCAGCTAAGGACAGATGGTTATAGACGCTATTCCCGGCAATCGCTACGTGGAATATCCTTTATTCAAGGGTTTGCAAAAGCCTTTGGAATTTATGGGTGTTCAGGGGCGATACATTTATTGGGCAGCAGGCGCTATAGGGGGAGCCATCATCGGTTTCATCCTGGCCTACTGCCTGATAGGCTTCCTTGCCGGATTGATTACACTGGTCGTTTCTCTTGGAACCGGTGCTGCTTTTATCTTTATCAAACAAAAGAAAGGGTTGCACAGTAAGAAGAATGATAGGGGTGTATTTATCTATGCCTATTCAAAGAGAACATAATACAGTGGCGAAACATCTTTAATTTTAAGACAAGAGATAATGACTTTATACATCATTCTTTTCTTCATCGCCTTACTAATAGGTATGGCTATATCAGTAGTAGCTTTTGGTACGGGAGGTAAGCGCAAGCATATCTTTCAGGATATCTACTTTTCGGTTGAGGATAACCATGGTATTGGTATTATCTATACCAAAACAGGCGAATACTCAGCGGTCTTGAAATTAGATAATCCTGTGCAGAAGTATTCAGCCAACATAGATAGCTATTACGAGTTTGCCCATCTGTTCTCGGCCATCGCACAAACTTTAGGGGAAGGCTATGCGCTGCACAAGCAGGATATTTTTACCCGGAGCCAGTTTGAACCGGCAAGTAACAGTAATAAGGAGTTTCTGTCAAAAGCCTATTTCGAATACTTCAAGGGACGGTATTATACTGATAGTCACACCTACCTGACCATTACCCAGGAGAATAAAAAAAGCAGTCTGTTTTCTTTCGACACTAAGAAATGGAAAGATTTCTTAGTGAAGATACGTAAGGTTCACGATCAGTTGCGTGACGCCGGTGTTCATGCGAAATTCCTGAACAAGGAAGAAACAAACGAGTTTGTTGACCGGTACTTCGCCGTGAACTTCACCGACAAAACCGTTTCCATGAATAATTTCAAGGTGGATGAAGAAAGCATTGAGATGGGTGACCGAAGGTGTAAGGTGTATAGTCTTGTGGATGTTGACTGCGTCAATCTGCCGGGAATCATCCGTCCATTCACCAATATAGAGGTGAATAATACCAGTATGCCTGTAGATTTGGTCTCCATAATAGATAGTATCCCCGAAGCGCAGTCTGTCATCTACAATCAGATGATATTCATCCCGGGACAAAAGAGGGAGCTGGCTTTATTGGAAAAGAAGAAAAATCGCCATGCCAGCATTCCGAATCCATCGAATGAGGTGGCTGTGGAGGATATTAAAAGAGTACAGGAGGCGGTCGCTCGCGAGAGTAAACAGTTGGTATATACTCATTACAATCTGGTGGTATGCTGCCATAAAGAGACTGATTTGCAAAAGCCAACTAATCATCTGGAAAATTGCTTCGGACGGTTGGGGATTCATATTTCAAAGAGGGCTTATAACCAGTTGGAATTGTTCGTTAATTCCTTTCCGGGAAATTGTTATGGGATGAGTACAGATTATGACCGCTTCCTCACACTGGGAGATGCTGCTACCTGCCTGATGTATAAGGAGCGTATTCAGCACAGCGAAGAAACACCATTGAAGATTTATTATACCGACCGACAGGGTGTTCCTGTTGCCATAGACATTACAGGCAAGGAAGGATGCCATAAGTTAACAGACAATTCGAACTTTTTTTGTTTGGGACCAAGCGGAAGCGGCAAATCGTTTCATATAGACTAAAACGCATCGAAAAGAACTCCAAACAAAACTTAGAGAAACGTCATAAATAGCTCATTTTCAATACATATTCATTAACATAACGCTCCAACCGCCTATTGCGAGTTTCATCCGTTTATAGTAATTTTGTACCACGGTTGTACCATGGGCAGAGGGACACACGGTTCTTAATGAGGGTTCTTATTTCCTCTTATTTCCCCTTGTTTCCTCTTAAAAGTTTCCGTCAAGGACCATCCCCCATGAGTCACTGCAAAATTCAAAAATAACGGTAAAAATGAATACTACAACTCGCATTCCAATCGTGCTGATGTCCGTAGAGGAAACAGCGCAGGCAGTAAGCATCAGCGTCAAGACAGTACGCAGTCTTATTCGTCAAGGCAGGCTAAGAGCCGTAAATTTCGGTACACGCATGACCAGGATCTATTTGCAAGACCTTCTTGAAATAGCCAAGGGACAAGGTTATCAGGTGGTTCTCCCTTCTTCCCTATCGTTAGAAGGAGCAACGTCCAAGAAAGCACAGAGGCTAAAAGATGCCGAGACTGGCTCAGTCAACAAGTTGGCAAAGTGTCGCAAGACTCCCAGGGCTGGTGAAAGAGCACCTGATGGAGTAACCCACGACACCCATTACACAATGGCAGAGGTGTTGAGCACCTTTAATATCAAGTATGGAAGATTCTATGAAGTCCGCAATCGTTACGGACTCCAGTCAGTTCACGCATGGGGAACGACCTGCTTCAAGAAAGAAGACGTGGAAAGGGTTATCGGGCTTTATAATGAAGAACAGGGTAAGAACATTTCCGATGACTGGTACACCTGCTTCGACATCATGAAACTCTACGGATTAGGCAAGACACAGGTACGCAGATTTGCGGAGACCCATGGAGTGAGAATCCGAAAGTTCAAAGGCGGAAGAGCCAACTACTATCTGAAAGCAGACTGGGAGGCTGCACGCAAGAAGGCAGAGAAAAGCAGTACTACGACCAAGGCAAAACGGAAGTGAGACACAAGTCAAGAGATGGTTCAAACAAACTCATATACGACCCATGCCGTTGCAATTGCTATGCAGCACCCATCCATGTCGGTCGAAACAAACCCACAACGCAGAGTAACGGATATAAGACAAAAAACGCATCCAATACCTGCTTTTAGTCTGATTTTGAGCGTAAAATCATACTCAAAAGCAAATTCAGGTTAAATTCTGGCTGTATTTGAAGCCATCTTTGCTTTTCTCTTTTCACGGCAATCTAACTTTGCATCGGATTTGAGAGTTAAAGCGTTGCGACCATGGCTATTCGCATCCACAGATACACATCGGTAAGAATAATAAAAGAATAACAATATGACGAACATTTGTACAAAGGTCACCGTGCGGAAACGACCTATCAAGAACGGACAGACTTCCCTCTATCTGGATTTCTATCCTCCAATCCGCAACCCGAAGACAGGCAAGCTCTCACGCAGGGAGTACCTTGGTCTTTACATCTACACCAACCCTGTTGAACGCTTTCAGCAGGAGTACAACAAAAGTATGATTCAGAAAGCGGAAATCATCAAGTGCCGCAGGACTGAGTCCATCATCAATGAGGAGTATGGCTTCCTCGACCGCAACAAGGGCAAGGAGAGCTTCTTGGAATATTTCAAGAACCTCATGATTGAGCGTGGCAGCAGCCAGAACTGGGCAACCGCCTACATGCACTTCCACAATTACACGCATGGCGAGTGCCGCTTCTGCGACCTTACCGTTCCGTACTGCCAGGGATTCCTCGACTACCTGTTGTCGGATGCCTGTATGCACAACGGCAAGCGCATGATGGGAACAACAGCCAACAACAACCTTACCAAGTTGAAGTGCATCCTTGCCATCGCATACGAGGACGGACTGCTCAAAGAGAATATCGCCAAGAAACTTGTGCGTGCCAAGGCTCATGGCAACAAGCGGCAGTTCCTCACCAAGGAAGAGTTGTTGCAGTTGTCTCAGACTCCTTGCAAGAGTGATGTCCTTCGCCGTGCAGGTCTCTTCTCCTGCCTTACAGGTCTTCGCCTTTCTGACTGCATCAGACTCCAGTGGGAGAATATCGTCAAGTTGGCTGATGGCGGCTGGGGAATGGACATTATCACAAAGAAGACTTCCACCGCTGCAATCCTGCCTATCAGCGAAGAGGCTTTGCAGCTCTGTGGCGAGCGAAGCACTGGACAGGTGTTCAAGAATCTCACGAACAGTACAGTGGCATTGTATCTCAAACCGTGGATAAAGGCTTCCGGCATCGAGAAACACATCACCTTCCACTGCTTCCGTCATACCTTTGCCACCTTGCAGTTGGCAGAGGGAACGGACATCTACACCGTGAGCAAGCTGCTTACCCATAGCAATCTTGCCACTACTCAGGTGTATGCCGATGTGGTGGACGAACTCAAACGTGATGCGGCAGAACGTATCTCGCTCAAAATACCAACAAAGGAAGAGAGTGACCAGACATAAGTGAAAAACATAATCAGGATAACAAATGGAAGAAAACAAATCATTATCGTTCGACCAACTGCCCAGTGCAGTTGGCGAACTTCTGACAAAGGTCAATACGATGATGACTCGTCTTGATGACATTGGTCAGAGAATAGGCAATGCTCCGAGCGAGAATGACCATGTTCTTATGGACATCAGAGAGGCAAGTGCCTTCGTCCGAAAGAAAGTCTCATCGCTTTATGCTTACACATCTGAAAGGCGCATTCCTTTCTACAAGAGAGGGAACACGCTCTACTTCTTCAAAGACCAGCTGATAAAATGGATTGAGGCAGGTGGCTCATGGGACAAGCCTTACGAATCGACCCAGGAGGAACAGGCAGACTTCGAGGCTCATCTGGCAATGTTGCAGAAAAGCAAGAAGAACAAGCCTGCCTCCATGAAGAGGGTCAAGGGCGAGAAAAATCCTGATGGGGAAGAATGGCATGACGGATAAGAGAATCATGTAATCTACTTTTTACGAAAGGGGAAAGAGAAACTATTCATTCTTTCTTTGCTGAGTAATCCGTTTCACTAATAATCAGTTTTTCAAGATGAGTAACCAAAGCATAAAATACGGAATCCTGCTGACCAAGGAACAGCTCGATTTCTTGAAGGATGACAGGCAGGGCTTCCACCGCATGACCGCCTTCGGCACTTTTGTATCAATGGCATCCACCAAGCCAAGTGTTTATCTGAAGACAGGCTTCTCCGCTTCTCTCTCCATCGGGCAGTTTGCCATCTCTACCGTTGAGCTGTCTGCCCTTTGGAAGTGTGACCGCAAGACAGCGGCAAAGGTGGTGGAACTGTTCAATCAGGTGGGCATCCTCTCAACCGAGAGGAACAACCGCACCTCCATACATACGATACTATGCATCGCCTTCTGGTACGTTGACGGCATCAAGGAAGCCATCAAGAACCCCTTCTACAACCGTCAATCCGTGACTTCCGCCACCCAAGAGGAATCGGTGTCCAATGTCCCATCCGATACCGCTTGCTCTTCGGAAGGCAATCTTTCCAATGGCATAGGTCAGCAGAAAGACAGCAGCGTCAATCCTGCCACTACTGACATTCTGCAGCCCCATGTTCCTGCCTCTTATAATACCTCTTCCCCTTTCGTTAATTCTCATGTTATCGGGGATGGACTTTCAGATCCTTCTCCGATACCACAAGACTTCAAACAAAGGGAAAAGGAAGGTGATGACCATTTTGAGTATGAGGTTGGACAGCCGTCAGAAGATGACTGCAATCAAGGAGAAGGGGCATCACCCATTGAGTTGCTGCCGTCTCCTGTCTATGATGACGAGGGCAACCTCTTGCAGCCACCGCCCCATGAAGGACGATGCGAGGATCACACGGAGAGACATGGCGCGCATATCACCCCAAGTCACTCATGATGTCATCTCTACTTTTCCCTTATTTCGACTATTGACGTTCCCGACAGGCAAGCTATCCAGAAGCCGCTACCTCTATTAGCCGTAGTTTTTTTTCGGAGGTCTAAACAAGAAGTACCAGTGTCAGACGGTTTCGCTTCGCCCACCGCTTCCTACTGGCATTCTTGAATGTTCGCAGGCTCACATTGGCTGTCCTGTTATATCAAGTATAAACTTTATAAACCCCATCTACAATGACAAAAGACAAGAATAACAACACGGAGAAAACCTCAAGGAAGAGACCTCCGAAGACCAGACACATTGACGTTCGTTTCACAGAAGAACACTACGACTTGGTAGTACATAATGCCCGACTGTCAGGCAGGAGCAAGAGCACATATCTTCATGACTTAGGCATCGGACACAAGCCATCCCTACCCATGACCGCAGAGCAGGAGGAAGCCTTGAAGGGCTTAATCGGGGCAAGGTCTGAACTGGTTTATGTGCGCAATGCGCTTCATGCCCTGCCACAGACCGAGAGACTAAAACTCTTCAAGAGAGCCGACTTCATGGAACGTTGGCTTCAAGGCATCAACACCCTGATAGAGGAATTGAGCCGCATTAGAGACAAATTCTTGGATATGTTATGATAGCAAAAGCGTCAGCAATTCAGCATGGTCAGGCAATGACCAATTACGCAACCAAAAACAATCGCGCGGACATCGTCAAGACCAACCATCTCAGCGAGGGTCTGCCGCCGATGGGCATGTGGGACGAGATGGTGCTGCATCAGTCCATGTTCAAGCAGAGGTATGCCAAGAAGCCCATCGAACTGACGTCCATCCGCTTTGAGCTTTCCCCATCTGAGGAGGAGGCACGTAACTGGACTATGGAGGACTGGAGAAGATTCCTTGACGAGTTCATTCGTGAGATGGATGGTATCTCCAAGGTGAACCACATCGGCAAGAAGAAAGGCAAGGCTGCAACTTCGGTCAAGCCGACCAACATAGCCAACTCCCAATATTTTGCCGCCCTTCACCGTGACTCCAAGAGTGGCATTCCCCACCTGCATCTGGTGGTGAACCGCATCGACATGGACGGTAATCTCAATGATGTGAAGTTCATCGGTGAGCGTGCCGTGATGGCTGCGAAAGCCATCAATCAGCGTCATGGTTGGAAGGATGCCATGGATATTCGTCAGGAACGCATTGCAGAGGTGACCAAAGCCTGTATGGATGTGCTGCGTTCAATGCCGTTCTTTGATTGGGATGAATATGCCGACCGATTGAGGGCAAAGGGATATGACATCGAGCTTATCCGTGACAAGAATGGTCAAGGCAGGGTGCATGGCTACCGCTTCAAGTTCGGAAAAACTACCATCAAGGCTTCCGAACTGGGTGTAGGAAGGAATCTCACCGCATCGAAAATCGGGAATACCTTCCGCAAGCTGCACCCTCAGCCAACACCTGTTGCAGTTGGTCAAAGACCTTCTCCTTCTGTTTCAAACGCTACCACATTGGACAGCAGAAATACGGCATCGCAAGGTGGTCTGTCTCGTACAAGCAATGTTGCCAAACCTGACCTTCCTGCCGGATTGAGAAAGATTATTGAAGTCGATGGTGAGCGTTTCAGCATAGTCATGCCGAGAACTGCTTACGACACGATGAACAGTTGTATCGAAGTTCCCGAGAATGGATCCGCAAGCCACACTGACATTCTGAATGTAGCCATGCTGCTCTTCATGAACTACCTTGATGCTGCCACATCGATGTCTGAGTCATGTGGTGGCGGTGGCAGTCCTGGCAGTGGCTGGGGACGTGATAAGGACGATGATGACCGTGAATGGGCAAGACGTTGCGCAATGCAAGCAAACACACTCTGCAAGCCGATAAAGAGAGGCATGAAACGATAACTTTTCAAACAAGAACGGTATGGGAAGAAACAAGAAAGATGCCACACAGGATGTGCTTAACCTGTACAATCAGATGCAGGAGGACGAGAACATCGAGAGTGGCAAGGAAGAAATCAAAGTGACCCTGAAAGAGATTGAATCAGCCAAGAAAGCACTCTATGAGGCAAAGGAGGAACTGGGCAATGCCTATCGGAGGTTGGAATCAACGAAAGTGGCACTTATGGCTGCCCACAGGAGCACGGACAACATCGTGGATAGTATATGCCATGCCATAGTCAAGGCAGAGCAGAGCAACCTCAAAGTCGGCATCAACGATGAAGGAGTTGCCCAGTTGGATAAGCGGAACAACACCGCCATTTCTGCTTTCAAGCAAGCCCTTGACGAGCATGAGAAGCGGATAAACGACCTGTTCACTCACCAGCAGAAAGAGCTTAAACGAATCCGCAATATCGAGGAGGGTGCATACTTCAACGGTAGCACCTATGCCTGGATGTTCGGCTTGGCTTTCCTAAGTTGGTCTATCATCTTTGTTGAAATCACCATTTGGATATGCATCACACTTTTTTAGAAAACTCAAAACATCAGAATCATGACAGACAACGAATACAGCAAGGCAAGAAAAGCCGCTGTTGATGCCCTTATCTACTGGGCAAAGACAGGCATGAGAGAGTTCACCATGCGTGACGCAGTAAACGACTATCTGGAGGCGAGCGGTGCTAACCGCCCCTCCATCGGTGGCGAATAGACCATCCTTGCACACAGAAAAAATGCAGCCAACCGACTGGCGATTGACTGCATATACAATTCATTTTGCAATAAGATTACTTACTTTCCCTCTTTTCCATCGGTTTTATTAGATGAGTTTGTTTTTGTAGTTGCTGTTTTTGATGAGGTTGCTCGTGGAAGAAGAGTTGGATTAGAGCCTATTGACCAACGATTATTCTTCGGTTGCGACGGAGGAACATTTGTGTTTGTGCGACTGGTTTCTTTTCGCTTTTGTTCCGCTTTTCTTTTTTCCTCTGCTCTTCTCCTCGCATTTTCCCGTTCTAAAGCAATGCGATTACGTTCATTAATCTCATGAAGACGTTGATTGTTTATCCTTTGTTGCTCTTGTTGGAATCGTCTCTCATTTTCTTTTCTAATTTGTTCATTACGTTCTTCTTCAAGATATCCTAAATTCCGCAGCATTTTAGTTTAACTTATTTTATAAGTACCTGAGCAACAAAAAGTTGCTCAGGATTTTGCTATGTCAGATTTTTCACCTATCTTAGTGTTGCAAATCAAAATATGTATCAAACCCGACAGACATGGCAAAGGTAGCAATAAAATCTGAGAACCTCTCTCCTTTTGAAGGAATTTTTTCAATAATGGAGCAATTTGACTCCAATCTCTCATCTGTAATCGACTCAACCCTCGGTATGAGATGCAGGCTGTATGGTTATCAATACAGCGAAATCATCCGTTGGATTTTATCCGACCGTTTCTCGCCATGACAATGCCCGAGCAAGCTCATCATTGCTCATCTGGCTTAACGAAACCGTTCGCTTATGAGCGTTTATTTCTGTGGCGGCTCATGCATAGAGGATGTCACCACTCATCTGATGTACCATCTCTCGCTTCATCCGACACTTCGCACATGCAGTGCCGACACGATTCTCAGAGCCATAAAGGAACTGACCCAGGATAACATTTCCTACACATCCGACACTGGCAAGACCTACGACTTCAACACGGCAGACATGCTGAATACACTGCTCCTCAATTGCCTATTGTCCACAGGGCAGCTGAAAGAGGGCGAGGGGTATGACGTTGACTTCGACCACCAGTTCATAGAGGCTGAGAAGTTTGATGCGAAACCCACATACAAGAAGTTTCTCGGGTACCGTCCAGGTGTGGCTGTCATTGGCGACATGATTGTCGGCATAGAGAACAGCGACGGCAACACTAACGTTCGTTTCCACCAGAAGGACACGTTGAGGAGATTCTTTGAGAGGATTGAACAGAAAGGATTGACAGTCAATCGTTTCAGGGCAGATTGCGGATCCTGCTCAGAGGAAATTGTGGAAGAGGTCGGAAAGCATTGCATGACTTTCTATATCCGCGCCAACCGCTGCGGTTCGCTCTACGATGACATCTTTGCACTCAGAGGGTGGAAGAGAGAGGAACTGGGCGGCATTGAGTTTGAACTGAACTCCATTCTTGTTGAGAAATGGAAAGGGAGGGCATACCGTCTTGTAATCCAAAGGCAGAAGCGAATTGACGGTGAGATTGACCTGTGGGAAGGCGAATACACCTACCGCTGCATCCTTACAAATGACTACGAGTCTTCCGAGAAAGAGATTGTCAAATTCTATAACCTCCGTGGAGGGAAGGAACGCATCTTCGATGAAATGAATAACGGATTCGGCTGGAACAGGCTTCCAAAATCCTTCATGGGAGAAAACACGGTGTTTCTTCTGCTTACGGCACTCATACGCAACTTCTATAAATTCATCATGGCGAGGCTTGACGTGAAGAGGTTCGGACTCAAAGCAACAAGCCGCATCAAGGCGTTTGTCTTCAAGTTCATCTCTGTGCCAGCCAAATGGGGCAGGACATCAAGGCAGTATGTGCTGAATATCTATTCATGCAACAACGCTTATGCTGATGTGTTCCAGAATGACTTTGGATAACACCGACAACTTATGGTCGTGATTTTGCGTATTGCCTCAAGTCGCATGGTGGGGTAAGGGGCATTTATATGTCTTTATGGTGACTGCACTGTGCCCCCTTTTACTAACGATGCAGATTCTTTTCGCTTCTGTATCATTTAGGCGCGTAGTTGCGGATTTGAGGTTGAACTTTTGTGCAATGTTGAAGATTAGTAATTCTATTCAACATTTGTGCTAAAAGTCGGCTCCATCGCCAATTTGCCAGCCGTTATGCGGCAGCTTAAAAAAAGACGACACCAAACCAAAAAAATCATCTTGACAACCACCCGACTTTGAACTACGAAGGATGAAATTTTTCAG
>ERZ859967.954-NODE-954-length-14566-cov-3.383640_pt1 | contig 14566 bp, 10 predicted proteins | sample MGYA00510115_ERZ859967 | MGnify/ENA primary metagenome ERZ859967 (study PRJEB30046, sample SAMN00715171) | human gut metagenome | study: EMG produced TPA metagenomics assembly of the A metagenome-wide association study of gut microbiota in type 2...
TACGCTTTTCTTTTCTCATAGTATTCTCCATCACTATGACACCAGGAATCGTCACCTGTCTGTCACCTGTCTTTAGCTTACCTTATTTTCCTGATTTCATCAACAGACATAGGATAAACTGCATTTTTTCATGAAAAATGGCGTTACTGTTTCTGTCTCCGGAAGTGCTCTGCCTTTTCCTTTCCGGGGAATTTCATGAAATAGTATACAACAAACAGCACCGCCGTAATACTCCATGAAACCGGATAACTGAGCATGATCGTATTGATTCCCGGATACATCTGTCCTGCTGTAAAAAGCCACAGGATTCTCAAAGAACACACACCGCCACAGGTAAGGAGCATAGGCACCAGAACCTTTCCGGTACCCCTCAGTGCCCCGGACAGAATCCCTATGATCACATAAATGAAATAGGACGGCAGTAAAAAACGACTCATATGAACACCATGGACGATCACTGCGCTGTCTGTGGTAAACAGACGATAAATCCAGGGAGCAAATGAATACATCAAAATGATCATCACCGCAGAACTGACCATACTCATGACCATGCAGACACTCACACTCTTTCGCATACGGTGATATTTGCCGGCTCCGAAATTCTGTCCCACAAAGGTAGTGATCGATATGCCAAAGGCGTTGACGATCATCCAGAACAGGCTGTCGATCTTGCTGTAGGCTGTCCACGCCGCTACCGTATCCGTTCCCAGTGCGTTAACGCTGGACTGGATCAGAATATTGGACGATGTATACATTACCGACTGCAATCCCGCCGGAAGTCCAATCCGGATGATTCTGCGGAACATTCTTCCGTCAAAACGGATCTTTCTCAGTTCCAGGCGATGCATGTCCTTCGTCCGCATCAGTACCCACAATACCAGCACAGCACTGAGCGCCTGCGACAGGATCGTAGCAAGTGCGGCACCTGCCACACCCATATGCAGTCCGATGACAAATGCAATATCCAGCACAATATTGGTCAGGCAGCTGACGATCAGGAAATATAATGGTCTCTTGGAATCTCCCACAGCCCGCAGGATACCTGCGCCCATATTGTAGATCAGGTTCCCGATGACTCCCAGAAAATAGATACGGATATAGGTTGTCGACGGTCCCAAAATATCCTCAGGTGTAGACATCGCACGCAGTGCCCATGGTGCCGCCGTAATACCCACGATCATCATGCCGACTCCCGCCGCGAGGCTGAAAGCGATGGAGGTATGCACCGCATAGCCTACCATCTCGCTGCGCCTCGCGCCGTAATACTGGGAAATAATGACCGTAGCTCCACTGGACAGTCCCACGAAAAATCCCACCAGCAGCTGGATCAGCGTACCGGTGCCGCCACCTACCGCCGACAAAGCTTCTTTTCCGACAAAGCGCCCTACGATCACCGCATCCGCTGCATTATATAATTGTTGAAAAAAGGTTCCGAATAAAATCGGGAAAAAGAACAGGAGCAGCTGCTGCCAGATGACTCCTGTTACGATCTTGTTCTCTTTCCCTATAACGTTTTCTGTCTGCTTTTGTGTTTTCTTTGTATTTTCTTCCATGTAAATTATGCCCTTTGAAAAACTGTACTTCTACGATGATAGTATCATTTCCACAGAACCTTTTCAAGAGGGCAATCTTATCCACGGCTCAGGGCAGGAAAAACCCCGGGTGGTGGAAGCATCCGGGGATCCTGTCTGCACCCGGATGAGTCGCAGCATCCGGGCACAGCACTCTATACCAAATTGAGGGATTAGATAAAAGCTAAGTTAAGTTACTCCACGTCCTGCAGAGCTGCGAAGTCCTCTTCGCCGGTACGAACCTTTACAACCTTGTCAACGTTGTATACAAAAATCTTGCCATCGCCGATATGGCCGGTGTACAGAGCCTTCTTGGCAGCCTCGATCACAGTTTCTACTGGGATCTTGCTGACTACGACTTCTACCTTCACCTTGGGAAGCAGGGTCGCATCCATTTCCACTCCACGATACATCTCGCCGGCACCCTTCTGTACGCCACAGCCCATGACCTGTGTCATGGTCATACCGGTAACACCCAGATCGTTCAGTGCCTTCTTCAAAACCTCGAACCGGGCAAGCTTTGCAATAACCACTACTTTGTAGATTCCGGTTGCGGGAATTGCTGCCGGAGCTGTCTCTACCTTTACTGCTGCTTCCTTCATGGTTGCGGAAGCTGCGTCATAATCACTTACACCAAGGCTGGTATTTTCATTTACCTCCATGGTCATAGTGTTGGAAATATCCATAATGCTGAAGCCTGCATATGCGGAAGGAAGACCATGCTCGCAGGAATCCAGACCTACAATTTCCTCTTCCTCAGATACGCGTAAGCCAACAGTTGCTTTGATGATCAGGAATGCAATGGTAATGGTTACTGCAGTCCATGCTGCTACACTTACAAAACCTAACAGCTGTAAACCAAGCTGCTTAAATCCGCCGCCATAGAACAGACCTACAATACTGTCGTTACCGGGTGCGGAAGTGGTTGCGAACAAACCGGTTGCGATGGTACCCCAGATACCGTTCAGGCAATGTACTGCAACTGCACCTACGGGATCATCAACATGTAATTTGTAATCCAGAAGCCATACACCAAATACTACCAGAAGTCCTGCTACAGCACCGATTACGATAGCACCGAAGCAGTCGGTCACATCACAGGGAGCGGTAATTGCTACCAAACCTGCCAGAGATGCATTCAGACACATAGATACATCGGGTTTGCCATACTTGATCCAGGTAAAAATCATGCAGACTACGGTTGCAACTGCGGGAGCTACGGTCGTGGTAAGGAATACGGAACCTAACTGCTCTACGGAAGTACAAGCTGCACCATTGAATCCATACCAGCCAAGCCAAAGAATAAATACACCGAGACATCCGATCGGAAGGTTATGTCCGGGGAATGCATTTATTTTTACGATCTTACCACTCTTATCCTTATCGAACTTACCGATACGGGGTCCTAACAGTTTTGCACCGATCAGAGCGGAAATACCACCGACCATGTGGATCGCACAAGATCCTGCGAAATCATGGAAGCCAAGCTGTGCCAGCCAGCCGCCGCCCCAGATCCAGTGAGCTTCGATGGGATAGATCAATGCGGAGATCACACCGGAGTAAATACAATAGGATAAGAACTTGGTTCTCTCTGCCATAGCACCGGATACGATGGTAGCTGTGGTAGCACAGAACACCAGGTTAAATACGAAATTTGAATAATCAAAATTCTCATAGGCGGTAAAGATATCCAGTCCCGGCTTACCGATCAGACCTACTACATCTTCACCAAGTAACAATCCAAAGCCGATCAGAATAAACACTACGGTACCGATACAGAAATCCATCAGATTCTTCATCAGGATATTACCGGCATTCTTGGCTCTGGTAAATCCGGTCTCCACCATTGCGAATCCTGCCTGCATCCAGAACACCAGGGCCGCACCGATCAGAAACCAGACTGCAAATAATTGACCGTCTACTGCGCTTAAGATTTCTTCTGTCATAACATTTTCCTCCTCACTCTTCGTGAAATATCTTCCACCATACTTCACCGGTGTAAAAAAATATGCGATACTATGGTCTCATCCTTCGAAGCCCCATTGCATCGCATCCTTAGGGTATAGCAGTTAAACTGTTTTCCACATACCCTTACGCTATTTTTGTCCGGCCACGCGCGTTGTGATACTGCCAAACAAAAAGGGCGCTACAGTTTTATTCTGTAGCGCCTTTGCTATGTTGAGAGTATAGCACCGTAGTTTTAGAGTGTCAACACGTTTTTTACATTTTCTTTATATTTTTACAGTTCCAGCAGAAGCCGTTCATATAAGCTTCCTCCCCATGTAACCTGATCCTGCCTGTGGAACCCCAGGTTTCCAGCCAATCGCAGTGACACCTCATTCTCCGGCATCACCAGCATCTGTACCTGCTCAAATCCCAATTCTTCTTTCCCGTATTCCAACAATGCCTTACACACTTCCGTAGCATATCCCTGTCTCTGCCAGGGGACACCGATGACGAAGCCCAGCTCCGGATCCTCGTAACCTTCGCGGTTGGAAAATCCCGCTCTGCCGATGACCTGTCCCGTAATTTTATCGCAGATTGTCCAGACGCCGTAATTATAGAAATAATACATATTTTCCGTATAATCCTTCAGATAGGCTTCTTCCTTCGCCCGCTCCGGATAGAGGCCTTCCATGTACCGGGTAACAGAAGGATCCGCATAAATCTCATAAAGGGCATCCAGATCCTCCACGCAAGTCTCCCTGACGAGGCACCGCTCCGTGGTCAGGATATCCCAGGGAATCCCCACATACCTGCGGTAGACCTTCTCTATGTAATCCCAGTCCAGTTCCTCAAGGTTTTCACAGGCATAGCGGGCACCGGAAAAGTCCTGATCCCGGTTATGCTCGTGAAGCCATGCCAGTACCGGACAACCCTGCCGGAGCAGTTCCTGTGCACGCTGCCCCTGATCAGTGATCCAGAGCACGCCGCCTTTCTCTGTTTCCGAACTCCGTTCAGGGGTCTCCAAACATATCATATTTTCTGGGATTTTCGGAATTTTCTTCGGATTAACTTTTGTATCTAATATGATCTGCCGCAAAAAATACATCCGCAACAATTCTCCTCTTTACCTTTTTAATGGAATCAACTAAAATATAGATATTATTTTAATCCATTTTTTTAGAAAAAGAAAGGACACTATTATGGCAAAAAATCCTATTGTTACTATTACCATGAAGAACGGCGGTGTGATCAAATGCGAGCTTTATCCTGAAGTTGCACCCGAATCCGTTAACAATTTTATCAGTCTGATCAACAAGCATTTCTATGACGGTCTGATCTTCCACCGTGTCATCCGCGGTTTCATGATCCAGGGCGGATGTCCTGACGGCACCGGATGTGGTGGTCCCGGCTACAGCATCAAGGGTGAGTTCGCTGCTAACGGCGTAACTAACGATCTGAAGCACACCGAGGGTGTTCTGTCTATGGCAAGAGCTATGCATCCCGATTCCGCAGGCAGCCAGTTCTTCATCATGCACAAGACCAGTCCTCATCTGGATGGCTCTTACGCCGCTTTCGGTAAAGTCATTGAGGGTATGGATGTTGTAAATAAGATCGCCGAAACTCGCACCGATTACAGCGATCGTCCCCTGGAGGATCAGGTAATGGAAAGCGTTACCGTAGATACCTTCGGTGAGACCTATCCCGAACCCAACAAACTGGATAGATAAAATAGTTGTTCATAGTTTGTTTACAAATCCTTCAAGGAATCTTCAATTCCTCAACATGTTTTGGACATTTCTGTTTCATATACTATAACCATAGAAACAAACAAAACAACCATTTAAGCCCACAACAGTTTCTTGTTTAAAAAACTTTTTCATAATAAATGCCAAGGATCAGAATCCTTGGCATCCTCCCTTTCTAGGGGTAAAATTACAGCTATCGCGGTAGAACACTACGCCGGATAGTTATTTTTTTGCAAAAAAAAATCTCCCGCATCGCTGCGAGAGATTTTCTTATTTATCTCAGAATTATTCAGCCTTACCAACAGATCCGAACAGTTCCATCTTCTCCTTAACAGTAGCCTTGATAGCTTCTGCACCGGGAGCTAAGAGCTTACGAGGATCGAAGCCCTTGCCTTCGAGATCCTTACCAGCCTCGATGTACTTACGGGTAGCATCAGCAAATGCCAGCTGGCACTCGGTGTTAACGTTGATCTTGGATACGCCCAGGTCGATCGCTTTCTTGATCTGATCTGCAGGGATTCCGGTACCACCGTGCAGAACCAGAGGAAGCTCACCGGTCAGCTCCTGTACAGCTGCCAGAGTTTCGAAGCTTAAGCCCTTCCAGTTAGCGGGGTATTTACCGTGGATGTTACCGATACCTGCTGCCAGGAAATCAACTCCCAGATCAGCGATAGACTTACACTCCTTAGGATCAGCGCACTCGCCCATACCGATAACGCCGTCTTCCTCACCACCGATGGAACCAACTTCTGCCTCGATGGAAAGTCCCTTGCTGTGAGCAGCCTTAACCAGCTCAGTGGTCTTCTCTACGTTCTCAGCGATAGGATAATGAGAACCATCAAACATGATGGAAGAGAAGCCTGCTTCAATACACTTATAGCAGCCTTCGAAAGAGCCATGGTCCAGATGCAGAGCAACGGGAACATCAATGTCCAGATCCTTTAACAGTCCGTTTACCATACCAACGACTACATCATAACCGCCCATATATTTGCCGGCGCCTTCGGATACACCCAGGATAACAGGGGAACGAAGTTCCTTAGCGGTGAGCAGGATGGACTTTGTCCACTCCAGATTGTTGATGTTGAACTGACCTACTGCATAGTGGCCTGCTTTTGCTTTTTTGAGCATTTCTGTTGCGGATACTAACATTTTAATACCTCCATTTTATATACTCATTCTTGTTAGGATATACGAAATGTAATCCATTCCTAAATGCACACAGGAAACACATTTCGAATAATCACTTTGTGACTACCCAAACTATAACACAACTCGGACAAAAAGGGAACAGCTTATTGTTAAATTTTTACCAAATTTTAAGATTCCTTCTATTCCACACGAATATCCATTCCCCGGCAGATATTTTCTATAACTACCTTCGTATGGGTTCCGCCGTATTCTCCATCCAGTGTCCATGGCAGTGGATCTGTGGACGTAATCTCCAGCTTCGATGTCCGGAAACAGTACATCGCGTCGGTATCAATATCCCGATTCAGTAAGGATACCATAATATTGTTTAATTCGATGGGATTCTTGGGCCGCTTGATCAGTGTGACCTCAAACACGCCGTCATCCAGCTTGACATTTTTACCGGTGATCCTTTTAAATCCGCCTACCGACACAGAGTTGGTGATCATTCCAAAGATAAAATCATCTACGATCGTCGTATCATCATAAGTAACGCGCATGGGATAAGAACGGATTGTCGGAAGACGTTTCATGCCTTCCAGCAGATACGCCATATGACCCAGAACATTTTTCATGTCCTGCCCCGTCTCATAGGAGACATCCGTGAAAAGGCCGAATGCTGCGATATATACAAATATATCCTGATTAAAGGATCCCACATCACAGGCAAAATCATTCCCCTTTACAATCGTTTCCGCGGCATGCACCATATTTTTCGGCAATCCCAGACTGCCTCCGAAATCATTGGTACTTCCTGCCGGGATATATCCAATAGGTGTCCGGAAGCCACTGCGGATCATACCCGTGACTACTTCGTCCAAAGTACCGTCTCCACCGCTGCAGACAACAATATCATAGTCCTTGCTCCGATCCCTGGTCTTCTCCATGGCATCTTCACTTTTCTGCGTGGGATAAACGGTAATCTCATAATCACCCTTGGTAAACACATCCAGAATATCCGCAAGCTTGTTGCGGATCTGTGCCTTTCCGGCTTTCGGATTATAGATAAATAACATCTTCTTCATAAATACTATCCTCAAAATATGCAAAACGGGACTAACAGAATTCTCTATCAGCCCCGCTCCTCGTCATACTATGTTTTTAAGCTACCTGACCGCTTAAAAACTTCTCAATATTGTCCACAGCGGTCTGCTCATCTGCACCCTCTGCAGCTACTGTAAGCTCTTCGCCTGCGCAAAGTCCCAGGCTCATCATGCCCATAATGCTCTTGGCATTGATCCGCTTATCATCTACTTCAATGTAAATGTTGCTTTCGTACTTGCTGGCTTCCTGTACTAACAGTGCCACCGGTCTTGCGTCCAGACCATCTTCCAGTCTGACCTTAATGCTCCTTTTTGTCATAATTTTCCTCCTCTTTTACGTCCTGATTCTATCTGCTAACTCGCTGAGCTTACGTAACCTGTGGTTTACACCGGATTTTCCTACCGGGGGATCCAGATATTCCCCCAGCTCCTTCAGTGGAGCATCCGGATTCTCCAGTCTGACTTCCGCCATCTGACGCAATGTCTCCGGCAGATTCTCCAGTCCGTAGTGGTCCCGGATATATTCAATATCCTCTATCTGTCTGGTCGCCGCATTTACCGTTTTGGTAATGTTGGCGGTCTCACAGTTCACTCTTCGATTTACGGAATTGCGCATTTCCTTTACAATTCTCATATTCTCCAGCTTCATTAAGGCAACAGGTGCCTCACATACATTCAGAAGGTCCACAATGCCGGATCCTTCCTTCAGATAGACAACGTAATACTTCTTCCGAAGCACGATCTTGGCTTCTATATCAAATCCCTGTATCACACTCTGTAGTTGTCTCGCTTTATCCTCATCGGTGCATACAAATTCCAGGTGATAACTCTTCTGCGGGTCGCTCATAGAACCAATGCAGAGAAAAGCTCCTCTTAAAAATGCTCTTTGACAGCAGGAATTTTTAATCAGCAGGGGGCTCACAGGTTCCGACAGATCACCGATCTTGTCGATCACACTCCGCATCTGTTCCTCGCTGATTTTAACATCAGTATCTATATTATATGTTTTTTTCAATAATGTAAAGCCTTTTCTGACGACCGCCTCATTTTCCGTCTGGAAACCGATCATAAAATCGCCTTCTGCAGAACGTCCATATTGACCGCTAAAATGCATGATCGCAGCCAGCTCTGCAATCTGGCAATGCCTTGCCGGGCTGATTCTCTTCGCCAGTTCTTCCTTTACCTCACTCGAAAATGACATGTCAGATTCCTTCTCTGGGTACATCACGGTGATACAGTTTGATACCGTAATGACCTTCTGCCTTCAACCGTTCATATAACTTGTTTGCCAGAGTAACACTCCGATGTTTGCCTCCGGTACATCCGATGGCGATCACCAGCCGATATTTTCCCTCTTTGATATAATTCGGGATCAGGAATTGAATCATATCGGTCAGCTTGTCCAGGAAAATTCCGGTCTCAGGAAAACTCATTACATAGTCCTGTACTCCCTTATCATTGCCGGTCTGCGGCTTCAATTCTTCTATATAATAAGGGTTTGGCAAAAATCTCACATCAAATACCAGATCAGCATCCGCTGGAATTCCGTGCTTGAATCCGAAGGACATGACTGTTACCATGAGACTGTTGTACTCTTCATTCTGTACGAAAATTCGATCCAGCTCCTCTTTCAGTTCTCTTACCAGAAGATTCGAAGTATCTATTACATAATCGGAATTTTTGCGGATCGTCTCCAGAATCTTACGTTCTTTGTGAATGCCGTCCTCTACTCTGCCATCCGCAGCAAGAGGATGTACACGTCTGGTTTCCTTATACCGTTTTATCAGAGCTGAGTCATCGGAGTCCATAAACAATATCTCAAATTTGTAGCCTTTTTCCTTTAATTGTTCCAAAATGCGGGTGGCGTCCGTGAAATTCTGGTCCGCACGGACATCCAGTCCCAGTGCGACCTTACTGATTTCACTTCCGGGCATGGCAATCAGTTCCACGAACTTTTCCACCAATGACACCGGCAGATTATCCACGCAATAAAAGCCGGCATCCTCCAAAAGCTTTAATGCAGTTCTTTTTCCCCCTCCGCTCATACCTGTTACTACTACAAATCTCATATGCACCTCTCACCTGTCTTACAGGAATTTGATCTCGGGTTCCAGATCTACCTGAAAACGCTCTTTTACTCTTCTCTGAACTTCCCAGATCACGTCTTTTACATCTTCTGCGGTTGCATTTCCTGTGTTAATAATAAATCCGCAATGCTTCTCCGACACTTTGGCTCCCCCTACGGAATATCCGCGAAGTCCGGACTCCATAATCAGTTGTCCCGCAAAATGTCCCGCAGGGCGCTTAAATGTGCTGCCTGCGCTGGGATACTCCAACGGTTGTTTTTCCCGGCGCCTTTTCGCCAGATCAGCCATTTTCTCTGCGATCTGTTCCGGATCTCCCTGTTCCAGGCGGAAAGTCACCTTCGTCACCACAAAAGGCTGGTTCTGGATCACACTGGTCCGATAGCCGAATTCCATAGTACCATTATCCAGTTCCATGATCTCCCCATTGCGGTTCACCACGGTTACCGTGCTCACCACCTGGCTCATCTCTCCTCCGTAGGCGCCGGCGTTCATCACCGCACCGCCACCGACGGTTCCGGGAATTCCCGCTGCGAACTCCAATCCGGTGAGACCATGCTCCTTTGCAGTTTTGGCCACCTGGCTCATCAGCGCTCCTGCCTCTGCCTCCAGATAACAATCCTTCACCGTGATCTCACTCATATATTTTCCGATCACCAGTACAATTCCGCGATATCCGTCATCGCTGACCAGCAGATTACTTCCGTTACCGATGACCGTGTATGGCACATCCACCAGGCGCAGATACTTCTGCATCCTGCAGAGCTGATCTTCATTTTCCAGATAGATCAGGCAATCCGCCGGTCCGCCGATGCGGAAGGTAGTATGCAATTTCATGGGTTCCTGAAACAGAATCCTCTCTGACGGTACGATTTCCTTTAATGCTTCTATCACTGCTGCACTTATCATGTATATCAGGCCGCTCTTTCTTTTTTTATTATAGTTATTCCAAACAGGCCTACTTTAATACCAGTGCTGCAGCGCCGTAGATTCCGGCATCATTTCCAAGCTCCGCCAGGGCGAATTTTGCCTGCTTGCAGGGTCCGAAAGCACATCTCTTATAAGAAGGCTCTATGTATTTGAATAAAATGTCTCCGGCCTTGGACACGCCACCGCCAATGACAAAAATCTGGGGATCAACCACACTGGCTACTGCGGCAAGTCCCTTGCCAAGATATTCTCCGAACTGTTCTGCGATCTCGATCGCTACTTTGTCCCCTGCCTTAACTGCATCGAATACCGTCTTGGCAGAGATCTCACCGCCACGCAGAATGCTGGGTGCATCGTCTTTTGCCAGGCGCCTGTTCGCCAGGCGGGTAATTCCGGTAGCGGATGCATACTGCTCCAGACAGCCCTTGTTCTTGCAGCCGCAGACCTCTGTCTCATTATCTTCCATGTGAATATGTCCGATCTCGCCGCCTGCACCGTTGGTGCCGGTCAGGATCCTGCCATCAATAATGATACCTCCGCCGACACCGGTTCCTAAGGTAACGGCTACCAGGTTGGAATAGCCTTTACCGCCGCCCTGCCACATTTCGCCCAGGGCTGCCACATTGGCATCGTTGCCCGCCTTCACGGTAACGTCCAGATCCAGTTCTTTTTTCAACGTTTCAGCAAGATCAAAAGATCCCCAGCCGATATTTACAGCACCGTTGACCATGAAGCCATCGGCATTTACCGCACCGGGAGCGCCGATTCCCACGCCTACCAGGTCTGCTGCGGTGATGTTCTTTTCCTGCATTTTGTTTTTGATGGATGCTGCGATATCCGGCAGAACTTTCTCTCCACCGTTATCCTTGACCGTAGGGATCTCCCACTTGTCCAGCACCTGTCCTTCGTCATTGAACAGTCCTAATTTCACTGTTGTTCCGCCCACATCTACTCCAAATGCATACTTACTCATCATCTTCGTCCTCCTCACGTCTTTTTGCTAAAGAGTTCTGTACACGAGTGTACAATTCCTTTGCTGCATTGTATCCCATTTTTTTCTGACGATGATTGATAGCTGCAGTCTCGCAGATCACCGCCAGATTCCGTCCGGGACGGATCGGGATGTTGTGACATACTACCTTATTCCCCAGATATTCGGTATAGTTTTCTTCCAGTCCCAGTCTGTCGTACTCTTTGTCCTTATCCCAGTCTTCCAGGCGGATGACCAGATCAATGGTCTGTGTATCTTTTACAGACAATGCACCGAACAGCGCCTTGACATCCACGATGCCGATTCCGCGCAGTTCTATGAAATGCTTCGTGATATCAGGGGCAGAACCTACCAGCGTATCATCACTGACTTTACGCAGTTCTACCACATCATCGGTTACCAGACGATGTCCTCTTCTGATCAGCTCCAGGGCCGCCTCGGACTTACCGATGCCGCTCTCGCCGGTGATCAGGACGCCCTCGCCGTAGACATCCACCAATACGCCGTGTACGGAGATGCAGGGAGCCAGCTTCACATTTAACCAGCGGATGATCTCTGACATAAAATCCGAAGTGGATTTCTTGGTAGATAATACAGGGACTTCATGTTGGATCGCTGTCTCCAGGAAAATAGGATCCGGCTTCAGGTCACGGCTGAATACGATACAGGGAATATCATAAGCCATCAGCTTCTCATACGCCTCCCTGCGGGCCTCGTCAGTCAGCCCCTCCATATAAGTATATTCCACAAATCCGATAATCTGCAGTCTGGTGGCATCAAAATGCTCAAAATATCCGGCTAACTGCAGTGCCGGACGGTTGATATCCGGCTGTGTGATCTTCACATGTTTCACATCGATCTCCGGTGTGAGATTTTCCAGTTTCATTTTTTCGATAACACGGGTCAAACTTACACTTGCCATACTAATTTCCATACCTTTCTGCGAAAAACCCACCCCTGCATTTTTTCTCGAAGGTTCCCCGCCTCATTATCGTGCTGTAACTTTTGAAGTTACCATATTACTTATGATTGTACCACAGGCGGTCGCTTCTGTGAAGCGAAAAAGGCTACAATCTCCTGCGCTGTGCGCTCATTCATTTCGGGAATTTCCATCAGGTCTTCCACCGTTGCCTGCCGGATCTCCTCTAAGGACTTGAAGTGCCGCATCAGGGCTTTTCGTCTGGCGGGCCCCACCCCGGGGATATCATCCAGTACGGATCTCACCTGGGTCTTACTGCGCAGGGATCTGTGATACTCAATGGCAAAGCGGTGAGCCTCGTCCTGGATTCTGGTGATCAGCTTGAACCCTTCCGAATGAGTATCGATCGGAAGTTCGATATTATGATAATACAGACCTCTGGTACGGTGGTTGTCATCCTTGACCATACCGCAGACCGGAATGTCGATTCCCAGTTCTTCCAGTACGGACAGTGCAATATTCACCTGTCCGCGGCCGCCGTCCATGAGGATCAGATCCGGGAACTTGGTAAAGCTCCCGTACTCCTGATCCATCTCCTGCTCTTCCAGTTCTCTGCTCTCTTCCATGCCGTGGCGAAACCGTCTCGTCAGTACTTCCCGCATGCAGGCATAGTCATCCGGACCGGAGACGCTTTTGATCTTGAATTTACGGTAATCGCTGCGTTTCGGTTTTCCTTTTTCGTAGACCACCATGGATCCTACATTTTCAAAGCCGTTGATATTAGAGATATCATAGGCTTCCATCCGGGCCGTGCCGGTTAACGGCAGTTGCAACAGATCCGAGATTTCCTTCACTGCACCGATGGTACGGCCTTCCTCACGTTTTAACTTTTCTCTGTCCTGGGACAATACCAGTTTTGCGTTCTGCGCTGCCAACTCCACCAATTTTTCCTTACTGCCGATCTTAGGCACCTTCAGATAGACCCTGCTGCCTTTTCGCTCCGACAGCCATTTCTCAATCAATTCCGCATCCTCGATCTCATATTGCAGCATCAGCTCTCTGGGGATAAATGGGGTCCCCGCATAGAACTGCTTTACAAAATCCTGTAAAATTGCCGGCTTGTTATTTTCCGGCACATGTGTCATATAATAATGTTCTCTGCCGATCAGCTTGCCATCCCGGACGAAAAATACCTGTACCACTGCTTCCGTCTCATCCTGGTACAGCGCCAGGATATCTTTATCTTCACCGACACCCTCGGTAATCTTCTGTTTCTGGGATACCTGTCGTACACTGGAGAGCAGATCACGGTATCTGGCAGCATCCTCAAATTCCATAGCCTCCGCGGCTTTCTTCATCTTCTCCTCCAGATCCTTCAGGATCGGACTGTAATTACCATTCAGAAATTCCAGTGCACCTGCCACCTGCTGTCTGTATTCCTCTTTGCTCACATATCCCTGGCAGGGTGCCAGACACTGCTTGATATGATAGTTCAGGCAGGGGCGCTCGATTCCTATATCCCTGGGCAGCACCCGGTTGCAGGTACGCAGCTGGTACAGTTTGTTCAGCAGTTCAATGGTATCTTTCACCGCCGCAGCGCTGGTATAGGGACCGAAATAGCGGGATTTATCTTTTTTCATGGTACGGGAAAACAGGATCCTGGGATAATCCTCTCCCACTGTCACCTTGATATAGGGATAGGTCTTGTCATCCTTTAACAGCGTGTTATACTTCGGCGAATTCTCCTTGATCAGGTTATTCTCCAGCACTAATGCTTCCAGTTCCGAATCCGTCACAATATATTCAAATCGGGCGATCAGCGACACCATCTGGTCAATGGCCGGGCCTCTGCCGATATTTTCACGAAAATAAGACCTTACACGATTGTGCAGGTTGATTGCTTTTCCCACATACAAAATGACATCTTTGTCATCCCGCATGATATACACTCCCGGCTTGCGGGGGAGCCTTTTTAACTCTTCTTCCACGTTGAACATAAATATTTCCTCACTTGTATCTATCATACCGATTCTGGAGAAAAATACAACAAGGGATTTAATATTGTAACTGGAGAGTTTACGCGAGCAATGAGCCGCGCATAGGCATAGTGAGGACAGCGATGGGCGCTTGCGCACAAATCGCTGT